>JAEEGL012798989.1_pt1 | contig 114472 bp, 80 predicted proteins | sample 9134231 | NCBI WGS metagenome assembly JAEEGL01 (sample SAMN16246548, study PRJNA631951) | gut metagenome | biome: gut microbiome; feature: rumen; material: fiber-attached | host: Bos | place: Iran: Karaj | collected 2018-10
CCTTTACGCCGATCTCCGACAGCTGGAGCATGTATCCGTCCGCCTCCGTGCGTGTAAGTTTTGTGGCGATAAACATCAGATACCGTCCCAAAACGGGCGTTTCCGGCGTCACGACGTATGAATCGGAAGGCTTTTTGCTGTTCTTCTGGGAATCCACCACGGTCCAGGAACTCTGGTCAACGGACAGCCTTATCTCGAAATCTTTCGGCCAGCATCCGAGGGGCGTCACTTCGATGTTGCTTATGTTGAATACGTCGCCAAGGTCGATTATGGCATATTCGGTGCAGTCCGCCGAATCCATATGTATCTTAACGTTGGACGTCCAGCCCCTGTCGTATCTGCCGTCAACCAGGAAATCGGGCCACCAGCCCCAGCTCTTGTAGCTGCCGTCTGCGGGATAAGTAGAGACCTGGACTTTCCTGTTCTTGGCAATATTGGAATCGGCCTTGTAGGTCACCACTTCGGAGCCTCTCTCCACGCTGCCGAAATCCGCCACAGAGCCGGGTTCTCCCACGCCTCCGTCGTCGTTGTACACTTCGATCTCTGCCAGCTGGACTTTTTTGCCGTTGAACTTGCTGATGATGACCCGGACGTACCTGGCCCTGACCATGTCGAAACGGATGGAGGGCACTGCGCAGCCTTCGGTCTTGAAGCCGGTGGCGGTGGCCAGTTTATACCAGTTTTCGCCGTCTTCGGAGATGGAGATCACGAAGTCGGAAGGCATATATTCGCCGTAATCGAACCTGTCGCCTGCGGGATAGAGGTCGATGCGGTTGAATGCCACCGACTGTCCCAGGTCGATCTTGATAACGGCGGTCTCGGCATTGTCCGCAGCCTGCCAGCCGTTGGAGACGCCTGCAGAAAACCGCTTGCCGTCGTTCAGATAGCTCATATACCAGCCGTCGGAGCCCCGGGAAGTGTCGCAATAGATCTGGGCGTGAAGGGCAATGTTTTCGTTGACCGCGGGATTCCACACTCTCTTCGCGCTGAAATCGTACCCCTCGGGCAATATGAACAGCCGCGCCGCACCCGCGTCCAGTTCCAGCGTGACAACGTTGCCGTCGCCTATCTCCTGGCCGTACACCTTCCCGTCTTTCTCTGAAATGTATTCCAGCGTTTTTATCTCGTCGTCGAATTTGATCTTGAACGTCCTGGCGGCGGAGAAGTTGTTGTTGACAACCATACAGTAGTTGCGGCCCGTCTCCTTATGCTTGAGATATGCCACCGTAAAGTCTGATTTGTCCGCGCGCTGCACGAAAAAGTCTTCCGGGATCTTTTCCATGGCGTTCTGGCCGTTGGCGCTCTGGTATACTTCCAGGCTGTCACATTTCACCAGCGTGGTCCCCAGCATCTTTACTTCTTTGTTCAGGCGGCAGATGAATTCGTATTTGGGATTAGGTATCCCGTCGTAGCTGATAATACCGTCTTCGAAGGGCTCGGAGCGGTTGTAGGGCGTGAACCAGGTGAAATACGAAAGCTGCTTTATGCCGAAGGCCAGCGCCATATTGATCTCGTAGCGCGTCTCGGATTCGGTGGGAGAACGGAACGCCACGCTCTGGGTGACGGACTGGATGTAGGTGCCGGTCTTCACGTCGTTGGCCAGGCCCACTTCTCTAACCGCGTTGAGGTTGGTCAGGAAGCCGGTGCGGTTCATGGATCCTTTTTCCAGGCCGAAGGGATAGAGGTCGTACATCAGGTAGTCCTGCTTGTAGCCCGTCTGCTCGCAGAGCTTGACCCAGTCGTTCATCTGGGCTTTATACGTCTCGACGGAGCCGTAGGAGCCGTAAGGGAGGAAATTCAGGTGCATATACGAGTTGGGATCCGCGGTCTTGAGGATCCTGTAGGCGTTGATGAAAACGTTGGGATTGTAGGGTTCGTCAAGCATGTAATAGCCGTTGGCGGCGGGCACGTTCCTGTACTCCTCCACCACCTTTTTGATACTCTTCTCGCTCATGTTGAGCAGGCTGCCTCCCAGCCTGCCGTCTCCCACGGTCATCCTGATGCCATATTTGTAGCACAGTTCCAGCATCTGGAGCTGGACCTCTTTCGCGCCGAGATTGTCGCCGGAACCCATCACGTAGGTGATCCCCGCGTCCGCCATATATTTATACTGCTCGTCGTTGATATATCCCTGCGTGGGAGGCCAGAAGACGGAGATCATGATCTCGTCGTCGAAACTGTATTCCTTTTCCACCACGTAGACCTTGCACACCGCGGTGGAGCCGCCGTATTTAGCCGTGATCTCAGCCGTTCCGGGGGCAATGCCTTTCACGCCGCCTTCTTTATCCACCGTCACGACTTTATCGTCGGAGGAGCTGAACGAAGCGTCGTCCTTTCCGGTGCCGGACAATACCAGCTTGTCCGTTTCTCCTACGTACAGTTCCAACGCAGCTCTTACCATCTTAAGTTCACTTCCCGCTTCTACTTTACTTCCGGCGCCGCCGAACGCGGCGAAAAGCCCCAGCGCCAGCGCGGCTGCCAGGACGATCAAAAACGTTCTCACAGAACCTTTCAAGACAGATCACCTCAGCTAAATATCTTATATCCCTGTTCCTTTGTTCTCCGGTCAGTCCGCCCGCTCATCCGTTCAGGACGCGGACGCTGACGATGGCGCCAATATTGTCCAGCGCGCTTTCGGAGACCTGTTTTCCGCTGCCGGGAGCCTGTATGACCCGGTCGGAGCCGTCGGGTCCCGGAAGATAGAATTTTACATGTCCCTTGTTATATATTGCCACGGGGACGCTCTGCCCCTGTGAACGTATCGATTCGGCTATCTCCGCTTCAGTTCTGCCCGTCAGGTCGATTCCAGTTCCCACGGTATTCTGCTGGTCCTTCGTGTCCCTGGGCAGCAAAAATCCGAAGGACCGCATCACGGAAGCCACATAGGAGGAGCAGTCGACGCCTCCCTTAATGCCTCCCCAGGCGTAGTCAGTGCCCAGGTATTTGAACGCCTGAGCCACGAAATTGGCGTAGGTGTACGCCAGATATCCTTTGTGTACGCAGTTGGCCGGCAGAGTCTTTCTGACGGCTTCCAGAGCCCCGTTTTCACCTCTTGCGGGAACGTCAATTTCATATGCCGTCCCGTCTGCGGAGATCCCCGCCAGCGGCAGCTTCACGCCCATATCCGCCTGCACGCCGTCAATATCCAGCCTTGCTTCCGTTACCACCGCGAACTCTGCGGGATCCGCGAACGCCAGCCACGCTTCCCTGCTCTCCGATACGGCAACGTCCTCCGCTTTCACCCATCCGGAATACCAGTAGGACTGCACGAACAGGAACGCCCCGTCGGAACTTTCCCGCATTATCCACACGGGCATTCCCAGGTACAGTTCCGTATCCTGTATCAGGTCTACGTGGGTACCGGGGCCGGAATGGAACTCTCCGTCCGTAGGAAACCGCTTCAGATCGGTCCTGTTCACCACGATTCCGGGTTTCACAGGCTGGGAAGCCGGTATCCCCTCCAGGTTCCGGTTGGCCAGGATGGCTTCCAGTTCTTCGTCGGTATATTCTCTTCCCCCGGCGTCATAAAGGGGCTTCGAAGGCAGTTTCGCCGCTGCCAGCATTTCAGCCAATGTTTCGCCTGCAAACGTATCCGGGAAGATCAGCACGTCTGTAATGGCATCGCTCTCAGCCGCCATTCTGCGGTTGGCGTCCTCGATCTGAGGCGCGGTCAATATCTCTGCTTCCGGCGCCGCCAGCGCGCCGATCACCGCGGCCGCGCGCTCGTTGCCGGTGCCTATATTATATTCGTTTTCAGGCCATACGGGAGTCACGGCAGCCTCCGGTGAAGGGGTGGTTTCTGGCGTCAATAAAGGTTCTAAGGTCGCGGTGGCTGCCGGTTCCGTCCCGGCGGTCTCCGGTACATCGAGAGTGGCTTCCGGCCCCTCGGTAGAACTTGAGAGCGATCCGGGCGACGGCGTTTCTGAGGCGGGAACGGACGGAAAAACGCCGCAGCCCCAGGACAGCGCCGCAAAAAGCAGAGCGAGAACCGTCAACGAGATCGCGGCGTATATTTCCTTTCTTGTCCCCGGGTGTTTCATCAAAGCTTCCCTGTTTAAGCCATTGACCGTTCCTGGCGTCCCCTTCGTCTTCAGCTGATCTTCGCTCCTGCGGGAATGTCTCCGTCCACCGTAACCAGGACAAGTTTCTTGCCCTTGGTCGCGGCCAGGATCATGCCCTGGGACTCGATGCCCCGAAGGACCGCGGGCTGCAGGTTCGTTATTAGTATCACTTTTTTGCCTTTCATTTCTTCGGGAGCGTACTGCTTCGCGATGCCGGATACGACCTGCCTCTTTTCCGTTCCCGTGTCGAGAATGAGTTTCAGCAATTTGTCGCTGTCGGCGACTTTTTCGGCTTCCAGCACGCAGGCCACCTTCATCTCGACTTTTGCAAAATCGTCTATGGTGATGAGATTCGCCCCTTCGCCTTCGGCTTCGGCGGCTTTTCCTGCGTTCGCAGCGTTTCCGGCTTTATTGTCGCCGGCTTTCGCGGCGGCAGCCCCGGCCTCGGCCCTGGCCCCGGCGTTGAGCTTTTCCAGTTCTTCAAGCTCTTTTGCGGCGTCGATCCTGGGGAACAGCGCGTTGCCCTTCTCTACCGCGGTGCCGTCCGGATACACGCCCCATTCAGCGGCGGTCTCCCACCGGGTCAGTTCGGGCTTTCCGGCTATGCCCAGCTGCTGCCTGATCTTGGCCGGTGTCTCGGGCATAAACGGCTCGATCAATATGGATATTGCCCTGATGCCTTCCAGCAGCGTATACATCACGCCGGCGAGCCGCTCTTTGGAGGCCGCGTCGGTGTCGATCGTTTTGGCCAGCACCCAGGGGGCCGTTTCGTCGATAAACTTGTTCAGCCTCGACACGCCGCGCCAGATCTCCACCAGCGCGGAGGGGAACTGAAGGGCGTCCATCTGGACCTGAACGTTGTCGTAGATCTCTTTGAAAAGGGCTTTGATCTCGTTGTCCCCGTCCTCGAAGCGTTTGGCTTCGGGCTGGACGCCGCCGAAATATTTAAGTTGCATCGAAACGGTGCGGGACACCAGGTTGCCCAGGTCGTTGGCCAGGTCGGAATTGATCCTGCCGATCAGCGCCTCGTTGGTGAATATGCCGTCGGAACCGAAGGGCACTTCCCTGAGCAGGAAATACCTGATGGCATCGCAGCCGTATTTGGCGCAGAGGATGCGCGGATCGACTACGTTGCCCTTGGATTTGGACATCTTGCCGCCGTCGATGAGCAGCCAGCCGTGGCCGTACACCTGCTCGGGAAGAGGCAGATCCAGGGCCATCAGGATGGCGGGCCAGATTATGGTGTGGAAGCGGACGATCTCCTTGCCCACAAGATGTACCTGCGCGGGCCAGTATTTTTTGAACCGGCTGTCGTCGCCGCTGCCGTAACCGAGGGCGGTGATATAGTTGGACAACGCGTCTACCCATACGTAGACCACGTGTTTTTTGTCGAAGGTGACTGGAATGCCCCAGTCGAAGGAGGTCCTGGAGACGCACAGATCTTCAAGGCCGGGACGCAGGAAGTTGTTCAGCATCTCGTTCTTTCTGGATACGGGCTGGATAAAGTCGGGATGGCTCTCGATGTAGTCGATGATGCGCTGCTGGTACTTGGAAAGCCTGAAGAAATAGCTTTCTTCGCGGGTGCGCTCCACGGCCCTGCCGCAGTCCGGACATTTTCCGTCGACCAGCTGGGTCTCGGTCCAGAATGATTCGCAGGGAGTGCAGTACCATCCTTCGTATTCGCTCTTGTATATGTCGCCCTGGTCGTAAAGCTGCTTGAATATCTTCTGAACGGCCTTTACGTGGAAATCGTCGGTGGTGCGGATGAACTGATCGTTGGTGACGTTCATCAGCTTCCAGAGGTCCTTGGTATTGGCCACGATCTCGTCAACGTACTCTTTAGGCGTCACGCCTTTTTCGGCGGCTTTGCGCTGGATCTTCTGGCCGTGCTCGTCGGTGCCGGTGAGGAACATGACGTCGTAGCCTTTAAGGCGGCGGTAGCGCGCTTCGGCGTCTGCGGCAACGGTGGTGTAGGAGTGACCGATATGCATGTTGCCGCTGGGATAATATATGGGCGTGGTGATGTAGTACGTCTTTTTTTCTTCGTTTTTTAATGCTTTTTCGTTCATGGGTCAAGCCGCCTCCCGGCCTTGGAAATATTGCCGCGAAGCAGGCGAAAACGAGCTGTCCCGGCGTGGCGGATTATACATCATTCCGGGGAAAAACTCAAGCCCGGCCGGGAAAGCGCGAGCTTGATAAAACAGTATTTCACATCACGGCGAGCGGCGCTGAAGTTGAACAACGCGTGCGTTTCATATGATGCAGTCAACGGCAAGGGTGCTTGCTTCACCCATGACGTCTACCCTTCGGGTAAAATAACCTTTAACCTGGTATGTCAAACACTTTGTCAGGGTACAGTTTAAAGCAGAAGCCAAACACTTCTTCTCCCATCGTCACGCTGTCGGTAAGCACGATCTCCTCGAGCCCGGTGCAAAGGTAAAACGCTCTGTCCCCGACTGCAGTTGCCTCAAGCCGTACGTTGTCCAGATCGGCGCAGCCCAAAAAACATTCTGCCGGGATCGATCTTGGCTGCCCTTTGATATCGATGCTTTTTATGCGGTCGCAATTCATAAACGCGCGTTCTCCGAGAACCGAAACCGTAGAAGGTATCGTAACGTTTGTCAGAGAACAACAACTTCTGAAAGCACTGTCACCAATTATTTCCAGCCCTTCCGGCAGATCGATCTCTATTATTCCCATGCACGAAGCAAACGCATATTCCCCTATTTTTTTTATGTTCTTTGACATTGTCACCGAACTGATCTTGTCACATCCTGCGAAGCAAAGATCGCCGATCTCTTCAACGTTGTCGGGTATAACGATGTCTGCAGAAAAACGACCTTCCCGGAAAAGCCCTTTACCCAGCTTTTTAATACTGTCCGAAAATGTGATCTTAATGTTTTGCCCCTCTAATCCGTAAAACAGATACGGCGGCAATTCAACGACGCTGTTTCCGATCACTATTTCTTTTATATTTTTCATACCTAAGCAGATAGATCCACTGTCCAAAGGCATAGAAGGAACAGGGTCAACAACGCAGTACAGAGCATTATATTCTATCTTTGACACCGAACTGCAGCCATAAAATGCGCTTTGACCAATATGCTCAGTCTTTTCTGAAACGGAAATGCTTTCTATGCCCGAGCAACCGTAAAAGGCTTTCTCTCCAATATCGACCGCGGAAGAGAAGGAACTGAAATCTTTTAAAGAAATGCAGCCGCTAAAACTTTCATTTCCTATAATATTGACTCCGTTTGTGAAAACGACCTCTTCAAGTCCTGACATATCTTTAAAACAGCCGTCAGGCACGTCCATATCCAACGTTATGGTGATTTTAGATATTCCATTTGTCAGTTGCTGGCCTTCAACAGAATTTGCTCCTAAAACCGCAACCTCCTGGCAATGAGGCATAGATAGTTCCTTAAGCCCTGTCAGACCGCTTAAACTTCCTTTTTGTAAATAAGCATCTCCGCTCACAGCGACAGATATGACGTTTCCTGCCGCAGGATGTTTTTTGAACGCGTTCTTGTTTATCTGGATAACTTCTACTCCGTCTATAACATCCGGTACGGTGATCGACGTACTGTCGCCAAGGTAACCGGTGATTTCCATACCGTGTTCATTTTTTGTATATTGCCACTCGGAAACCGTTTGATCATCCGACGGCTCAATTACGTTTGTACTTTCTGGCTTTTCGCCTGTTATTTCCGGACAATAAGTGGGCAAAAAGGCTCCTTCCGTCGAAGCGTTATCCTCTGAGTGTTTATGGCAGGCGGTCAATCCGGTTATATTGATCAAAAGGATCGTCACGATGAGAAGCGCAAAGAAACGGTTAGGCTTTTTTCGCTTTGATTGCCATACCGTATATGAGAAAAGCAAAAGAAAACCGACAAGCAACGTGATATTGCCGCCGATCCGGAATGAGTTCAAAGTGTATTCTTCTGTCCTTGTATCTTCGCTACCGGAAGCTTCTGAATATCCTTCATTAAGGCTGGTCTCGCCCGTTGGTTCATCGGCATTTATCAGTGCAGGAACCAGTCGCTCGAAAAGGGCGATTTTTGTTTCAAAAGAAGTAAACAGCCATTTCCCTTCTTTTTTTTCATAAACGTAATCGAATGAATTATGTCCATAATCTTCAAAATCGATTTCCATATGACATATTATTTTATCTTCTGAAAAAAGCGGGAAAGAGTAATCGGTCTCCCAGGCACGATAGTCATACTGCCTGCCGGAACTATAAATCCAGTATACCTGATCCTCGTCCCAGTTAAATTCCACCGCGCCGTTTTGAAGGGATCCAATAACTTCTTCGGTAAAATACTGTTCCAGGAAATGATAGAACGCCGTCGCTCTGCTGAGCCCGCCGGTCATTCTGATCTTCTTCCCCTCAGGAACGATATATGGAGCCACAAGATAATCGGTAAACACGCTTAGAGGAGACCGGTCTGCCCCAAAATTATGTTCCGGTCTGGTGAACAAAATAGCTGCCGCCTGCGCTTTATCAAGCTCTACTAAAAACGACTCTTCTGTCAAGGACACCTCCTCTACAGCACAAACGTTAAGAGAGGAGTAGAGAAAAACGATTAGAATAAGCAACGCAAAGATAAACCGTTTCATTATGTCGTCCCTCCAAAAGTCATGATTGGTATGTAACTGTCCTGATCAGTATAGAATAATGCCACACTTCAAAAAGATCAGATACAGGTAAATCAAGAACAGCTGGCGATTGACCATAGCCATTGGGAGTTGGCTCTAATTCAGACGAAGCATTATAATGCGGATCAAACACAACGATTCTACCATCACCTTGAGCATCTCTGTATGCCCCGGCAATAAGAAGATAGTGACCTTCTGCAGCTTTGTATACAAAAGAACTTGCAGGATAATGGTTATTGTCAATGAGTATATCTATTATAAGCGGTTTTCCGATATCAATATTAGCTTCAATGATGTTGAATAGGTCTTCAGGCGTATTGCTAACAGTTGGGCCGCCTTCATAGATCCAATATCTATAACTATAGTTACTTATTTCATGTCCTTCACCAACTCCATAATAATACTGAACAAAGCCAAGAAGCCCATAAATAACTCGTTGATATTGATCGGTTTCTGGGTTTGGTCCTTCGCCGGGCCCCAGCAAAGCACCCGCTGAAGCATATATACCAGATTCGCCATACCCAGATGTATCAATGCCAAGCCAATTTAGCAACATCACAGAAGCGGCTGCGCCGCAAGTGTTACCAGATTCCTGCTCGTGATATGGTATTCCAAGACAATACAAAGATAAATTCCATAATACTCCTGTTCCGGATGTATATGATTGCATAGTTACGTACTGTGCTGTATGGTTGTCATTTTCAATTACGCTCAAATGATTAAAAAAGTAATGTGTTATCAGGTATTTTTCACCAGTTTTTATAATAAACCATCTTGTGGTATAATCAATGGTATCATCATTTGCGACGAACTGAAGTGTAGTTGCATTTGCACATTTTAAATAATAGTTGTCGCTTATTCTTTGAATAGTATAACCATATCCGGTATAGGTCAATTTGAAGAGTTGACTCGGATTTTGCATATATGATTTATAGTTGTATATGCTTACTGGATAATTAAGAACTTCAGAAACACTTTCGTTTGTCAAAGACATAGATACACCGTTCGACGAAGTCAACGAAAAATCAGATACAGTATTTGGCCCGGCAGTACATGAAGAAAGCCTATAAATCCCGCCCGATATAATTCCTTCTGCCTCATCATCAGTATATGAAAGCGTTATTCTCGGCATATGTGAAGCGTTTGCTGTATTTGCTCCATAAAAAGTTATTGACGCGGTTTCGGTTGAAAGTTTTAAAAGGATTCCTTTATTCTGGGAATAATTTGTGTATCTTAAAACATCACGAATTGGAATGGAAGTAAATCCGTTTGCTGTAGCTCCATTATAAAGCAAAGTCTTTCCGTTGCTGTAATAGGTATTTCCATTATAGTAGTACTGATTATTATAATACTGACTGTAGATATTACTGTACTGCGTAGCGGTATATGCAACACCCTGCGTCCATTCATACATCTCGGGATATGCCTCTAAATAAATACCCGAACCGCCTGTATATGCCTGATATCTGCAAAGGTCTAAAGTAATACTTGAACAATGAGGAGCTAATTCCTCAAAAATATCATTCAATCCCGGAAACTTGATTACGGTTCTTCGAAAACTCGTTTGGTTATACTTCCCAACAGATAAAGTCGAATTCTGAGTTAAAGTCCCTCCGCTGGAGCAATTTGAGAAATATAACGTCGAGGCAGAATAAAAAGAGTTGTTATAATAATCAGATCCTCCAAAAAGGAAAAGAACTGGGTCAATCGAAACAGGATATGTTGTTTCCGGGTCATCCATAAACACTGTTGGTAGAATAACTGATAGAACATATTCTGAAGGCCTTTCAGTCTCGCTGCATTTGATTGTCCCGGTTGTATTTAAACCTCTGCTGTCTTCGATCAATACAGATCCTATATTCCCCACAACACTATTGCCAGAAGTAATAGTACCTTCCCCATCTATCGTTAATCCATATGCGTTTATTTTATACTCAAAAATATAATCTGTACCTGGTTCATTTAAAACAACAACGTCTTTTACACCATTGAATGTTGCCTCGTATTCTATAGATATGTCCCTGCCGATTTCGTTATAAATTACTTTGTTATCTTTTAGTTCCGCAACAGCATTTTTAATAAATTCAGGCGTTATTGTAAGTTTATAATCATCATACGTTGTAGTTACGCCTTTTTTTATGTCTTCTGGGAAAAATGACAATATGTCGTTGTAAACAGTCTCATATTTGAAATCTGAAGATTTGCTGTCATAGATCTTGTTGCTTTTGTCTCTTAGATTTCCTTCAATGTCAATATACTTAACATCAACCGGATACAGAATTCCAAGTAGTTCACCGTCTGTCTTTTTATACAATATAAAATTTTTAGGATCGTCCGCTCCATCCAATCGTTTTTCCAATACTGTTCCATCCATACTTAGATTAACTTCAGGGATAAGCGCAAGGCAATTGTTACTATCCGCCTTAATGTGTGTTTTGTTCGCTATTATTGTAATTAATAAACATGTCGTCAAAACAAAAAAAAGCGCAATTAATAATGTTGTTTTTTTCATTTAAATACCTCCTTGTCCCACATTGCCTTTACCCAATCTTGTTATCAACACCATTTGGCGTTCCCGTATCAAAATTAGCAAGACCGTTGATCCCAGATGAAGAAATAATCTCAAGTGCCTTCAGTATTTCATCAACTGATTCACGGCACCCGCCTTGTATCCATTCTCTGTATACTGAGATCCTTCCTGCAACCGTATACGTATAATAGACTTTTGCCTGAAAGGGGGTAAGCAAATTGTTCTTGTCCGCTGTTTCTATTAGTTCAGCGCATATCTCATTCTTAATTTTAATCAAAAAAGACATTCTTTGATTGATGCCGGCTAATTTTGTATAATAATCTATGTCCCTTTTGATCTCGGAATTCAGCAATTCAAGAAGCCTTCTGCGCCCGTGCAGATTATCGCTTAAGTCGCTTTGTCGTATAATATTTTTAAGTTTTGATAAAACGTCCTCTTCAATAGCATCTTGTACAGCTTCAACGTTTTTAAAGTGCCTATAAAAAGTCGATTTATGAATATTCGCTTTTTCGAATAGATCTTTCATAAAAAAAGGAGCGCCTTCCTTTTCTGAGAGCAATTCAACGTACGCTTTACATATATTCTCTATCATATGCATTGAACGAGGATCTTTTTTTCCAACAGACATAATATGGCCCTTTCTCCAACGTTGCGACTACTGCGTTGGGCACGCTGACGTATTTCGCTTTAAAAATCTATTAAAAATTGTAAAAACCAAACCGCCATTTAAAATTATAACTGATTGTTTTATTAAAATCTACAACCTAAAATGGGAAAACAGTCGCATCATTATAGTCTTCTTTGCCGTTTTTACTGTCTGATTGCGTAAAGCTCTCAAAAACTTCTGAAAACAAGCGGCTCCAGGCCCGAAGGATCCTGGACCCGGCATGCACTTTCCCGGCAGATCCCTTCGTCCCTGTGCCAGCTTCCTGCCTCCCGGCGGTCTTGAAAAACCGGGCCGCGGGTGTTAATATTGCACTTGTTTTCTGCGGCGGACGAAACGGCGCAAAAAAGCGGAAACAAATTATGTGAACGAGGGGTTTGCGGCAATGAAACTGACTTTCTTAGGCACCGGCGCGGCCGACTGGGATATAAACGCATACAGGCAGGGAGAAGAATTCCGCCGCTTTTCATCGGCGCTGGTCAACGACGATCTGCTGATCGATCCGGGACCCCATATCTTCCATTTCGCAGACCGTTCCGGACAGCCGGAGCTCCTCAAAAACGTAAAGAATATCATCGTCACCCACACCCACGCGGACCATTTCTGCGAAGAGACCGTCAGGAAACTGTGCGTTGACGGAGACGCGGCGCTCTGGGGCGACCGGGCATGCATTCACAAACTCGAAAGAGTGCTGGGAAAAGATATTGCCGCGAAAGTGGATTTCAGGGAAACGGCGTTGTCCCTGAACGGCCCGGCGGATATAGGCGGATACGAGATCTGGTCCCTGAGGTCCAACCACCAGACGGAAGATATAAGCGAAACCACCAGGCTGTATCTCATCCGGGAGACATGCGGATCCGGCGGTACCGGGCGTATGCTCTATTACGGCTGCGACAGCGCCTGGATCCCCACGGAGAGCTGGAACGTGATCAAAGACAAACCGGTCGACGCCATGGTCCTTGAACTGACCTGCGGCACTGCCGCTCCCAACGACTGGCGCATTTTCGAGCACAACACGCTGGAAATGCTGGAACTGATGCTGAAGACCTTCAGAAAGTACGGTTATTTCTCTAAAGACGTTAAATATTATACTTCCCATATGGCCAGAACGCTGCACACGGGCCACGCGGAACTGGCGAAGACGCTGGAGGGACTTGGCGTGACTCCGGCGTACGACGGGATGGTGATCGATATATGAAAAAGCTGCAAAAAAATACTGTCATCAATATGCACACCCATATCTTTCCCGGCAAGATCGAGGAAAAAGCCGTGGATGCCATCGGTCAGTTCTACGGCATACCCATGCAGAATAAAGGCACTTCAGAATATCTGCTTTCGGACGGGGCGAAGATCGGGGTCACCAAATATCTCGTCTGCTCCACCGCCACCACCGCCCATCAGGTGGAATCCATCAATAATTTCGTGTCGAGGGAAGTCCTGGCCCATCCGGAATTCATCGGCTTCGGCTCCATCCATCCCGACTATGAAAATATTGCCGCGGAAATAGACCGGATGGTCTCGCTGGGGCTGAAAGGCATCAAACTGCACCCGGATTTTCAGAAGTTCAACATCGACGACGAGAGCGCATTCCCTATCTACGAAGCCGCGGAAGGCAGGCTTCCCATACTGTTCCACACCGGCGACGACAGGTACGATTTTTCCGATCCGCGGCGTCTGAACCGGGTGCTGGAAAAGTTCCCTAAACTGGTGGCCATTGCCGCCCATCTCGGCGGGTACAGGGACTGGGAGGCGGCCCGGGTCAATTACGGCCACCCGCGAGTGTATATCGACACTTCCAGTTCGCTGATGTTCGTTCCCCCTGAGGAAGCGGTCAATATCATCCGCGCCCACGGCGTCTCTCACACGTTTTTCGGCACAGACTCTCCTATGTGGAACCACACCGACGAGTTCGCCCGTTTCAACGCGCTGGAACTCACCGCGGAAGAGCGGTCGATGATACTTTACAAAAACGCAGCGGATTTCTTTAAGTCTTTCGGAATGGAAATTTAACGGGACGCAAAAGACGCAAACAACGCGAAATCGCAAAAGACGCAAAAGACGTTTAAAGGGGCTCCGCTTTCCCGGAGCCCCTCAAAATTATTATTCGAAAAAGCCTCGCCGCCGCCTCAAAGAGACGCTCAGCAGGACCCCGATGCAGATGTAGTTCGTGATCATGGCGCTGCCTCCCTTGCTGACGAAAGGAAGCGGCAGTCCGGTTATGGGCATTATGCCCAGGTTCATGCCAATATTCTCGAAAATGTTGAACAGAAACATTGCCAGGATCCCGGCGGCAACGCATTTTCCGAACATATCCCGGGCCCTGGACGAGATGTAGCACATCCGGATCAACAGCACCGCGAAAAGGATCACCAGCAGCGCCGCCACAATGAATCCGCCTTCTTCGCCGATCACCGCGAAGATGGAGTCGGACATCTTGACGAATATCTTTTTGCCGCCGTTCATTGCCCCCTGGCCCAGGCCCTGGCCCGTGAGGCCGCCGGAGCCGATGGCCGTCTGGGAGCGGGTCAGCTGGAGAGAATAGTCGGGATATTTGTCCGGGTAAAGGAAGGAAAACAGCCTTGCCCGGCGTGTGTCGTTGAAATAAAATTTCCACAGGAAAGGCACGGTGGCCGCGCCAAGCGCCAGCGCGGACGATATATACCAGAATTTAGCCTTGCCCACGAACAGCACCATAAAGAAGGCGAAGGTCAATACCATCGCCTGGCCTATGTCTTTCTGCAGCACTATGAGGCCCAGAGGCACCAGGAACGAGAAAGTGACGATCAATACTTCCTTGAGGCCGAAGCCTTCTTCAGCCGCTTTTTCCAGCTGGATCGCTATCACCAGCACCATCGCCAGCTTCATCAGTTCCGAAGGCTGGTAGGTGAAACTTCCGATGCCTATCCAGGCGCGGCTGCCGTAATCCTCTATGCCCAGGGGCGTGAAAACGCTGAGCATAAGAAGGACGTTGACGGCGTAGAAGGGCCAGGTTATTTTTTTCAGCAGGTTGTAGTCGAAAAATGCGAGTATGAGGGCGGCAATGACTCCGATGACCAGCCCGACTATCTGGGAGCGCATGGCGGAGCTGCCTCCGTCGTCGTACATGTTGCTCATGGCGCTGCCCAGGAAAATGAGCCCGATCACGGTTATGGCCAGGACGACGGCCAGCAGGAAATAGTCGAACTCCACCAGGAAGTCCGTTGTCCGGCTGGCGGATACCTCTCTGAAAAGGCGGCCTTCGTCCCTCTTTATTATATCTGACGATCTTTTGCCCAGTCTGATCATTGTCGGTACGGTCCGGCCTTTACCGGATCTTGATTGAAACGGAAAAAAGTTTATTCGGCGGGATCCTCGGCGCCGCCGGATGCGGCTGCTCCGGCAACATCTTCGGACTCGAGCGAGGCCTCGACCTCGTCCGTCGCTTTTACGGCGTCGTCAACGGCCCCTTCTGCCGCAGCCTCGGCTTCCGCTTTGGCTTCGGCTGCTGCCTCGGCTCCTGCTTCTGCTCCGGCTTCAGCTGCGGCGGCTCCGGCAACGAATTCTTCTCCGTCCATTATGGCTTTCGCCTTGTCGAATCCGGTCTCCACGCCTTCTTCCGGAGCGGCCTCTTCCCCTTCGTACACCGCTTTCCTGTAGCGCACTTTAAGGTCGATAAACAGCGCGATGCCCACGATCAGGATGATGCCGGAAAGCAGCTGGGACACCCGGATGCCGGTGCTGCCGATGTACAGGCTGTCGGTGCGGAGCCCTTCTACCAGCATGCGCTCGAGGCCGTACATCATCATGTAGATGGCAAGGCACTCGCCGTCGCGTTTCTTGAACCGGCTCGCGCGGTAGAGCATTATGGTTATGAAAATTATGAGGCACCAGATGGATTCGTACAGGAAAGTGGGATGCACCAGCGTGCCCACGTCCCAGCCCTGGCTCCTGACGAAAATATCGATCTTGTCGCCGGTCATTCCCCAGGGCAGCGTGGTCGGACCGCCGAACGCCTCCTGGTTGAAGAAATTGCCCCAGCGTCCCACGGCCTGGCCCAGGGCGATGTACCCTATGACGAAGTCGATTATTTTGAGCATCTTCTGCTTCTTGACCCGGGAAACGATGAACAGCGCCAGCGCGCCTCCTATGATGCCGCCGTATATTGCCAGGCCGCCTTCCCAGAAATAGAAGATGGAGGCGAGATTGTCCCGGTACTGCTCGAAATTGAACGCCACGTAATAGACGCGGAGGCCTATTATGGCGGCGGGCAGCGCGAATATCAAATAGTCCAGCAGGTCGTTGGGATCGATGCCGTACTTTTTGCAGGACCTGAGGGCAAGGAATATGCTAAGCAGCACCACGCCGCTGATCAGAAGTCCGTACCAGCGTATCTCGAAGCTGCCGATCTTGAAAGCCACGTCGTTGATATTGAGTTTTATGCCGTGATCCTTGAATATGTTGGGAAATTCCACGTATCCCGTCTCGGCCAGCAGTCTCAGCGAATCAATAATACCGGTCATTTTTTAACCTCCGACGGCCCGTTCAGATGCCCCGGGCCTCAAATAATTTCTTTCTTTCCGAAGCGTCCCGGACCAGCCGGTCCCTCAGCTCCTCCTGAGACGAAAAGCGTTTTTCGTCCCGCGTCTTTTCTATAAATTCCACCGTTATCGGCCTGCCGTACAGATCTCCTTCGAAATCCAGCAGATTGGTCTCGATGCTTGTGCGCCCGTCGGTATCCTTAAATGTGGGATTTTTCCCCACGTTGGTGATGCCGAGATATACGTTGTCCGGATCGCCGGAGATCCTGACGGCGGTGGCGTATACTCCTGATGCGGGCAATACAGAGCGGCGGTCAGGGACCATATTCGCGGTGGGGAAATCCATAGACCTTCCCACTTCCCGGCCGTGGGCAACGACTCCTTCCAGCCTGAACCGGTGTCCGGCAACCGTTTCGTACTTTCCCATCCTGCCCGTCGACGCCAGCTTTCGCAACAGCGAACTGGACACGGTCTCCCGCTTTCCGTCAAGCTCGCACTTCACGGAAGGCACCGCCGCGGACTCGAATCCGTACCTGCGCCCCAGCTGTGAGAGGAGTTCCGCGTTGCCGCTGCCTCCGGCGCCGAAGGTGTAATTTTCGCCAGTCAGCACGTATTCCGCGTTCAGTTCTCCGGCCAGCACTTCCCTCGCGAAATCCTCGGGAGCCATGCGGCTCATCTCCCTGTCGAACCACACGAACCTGAGCTCGTCGACGCCGCTTTCGGCAATATAAGCCGCCCTCAGCCGGTTGGAACACAGAAGCTTTACGTCCGCTCCCAGCACGGTCAAAGGATGGTTCACGAAAGTGTATACCACGCTTCTGATGCCCCGAAGCACGGATATCCTTCTGGTCTCTTCCAGCAGCGCCCGGTGCCCTTTATGGACTCCGTCGAAGAAACCCAGCGCCACGGCAGCCCTCCCGGCAGCCGCGGCGCGGTATCTATCATTTCCTTCTCCCGGGCCTTGACGCCCGGGTCCGTAGGTGATGATCATCGAAACTTATTTGCCCTTCCACTCTTTGTACGCGGCAACGGCGTCGTCGTAGCTTATATTCCTGGCGTCGTCGTAGAATTCGCGGAAATTGATCGTGTTGAACCTGGGCGTCCCTTCCCACTCGTCTTTGGAGAACAGATCCTGGAACCACACGAAAGCGGCGCCGTCAACGTTTGCCCTGTCGGACAGGATTATATTGCCCAGATCCGACCGGGTCTTGGCGTAGTAGGTGACGCCAACGGAGCAGAAGTATTCGAAGCCCAGATCGTTGAGCACCTTCTGGGGCGCCGGGCAGGTGGTGCCGTCGGAGGAGCGCTTCCAGCTGCCGTAGGGGTAAACGTATATCTTGGTGTCTCCGATCAGCGGCTTGACCTCGTTCTCGAATTTGGTGGCGCAGTCCAGCATGCTGTCTCTGCCGTAATTTTCCATCACGCCGTGCTTGTAGGAATGGCTGGCGAAATACCATCCGGTGTCCTTCAGGGCCTGGACGATGGGCTTCACCGCCTCGATCTCTCTCTGCCTGTCGGCCTCGGTGCGTCCGTCGCCCTCGGAAACTCTCTGGGTGCGGTAGCCGAGTATGCCGTCGAAACCGGTAACGCAGATCATGCCCTTGGCGCCGTTGAAGGAGAAGTCGGGATGCTCTTCCACGAACCTGTCGAGTATCGGTATGTATTCCTCGTCGAAGCCCTGGACCACGGTGCCGTCGGCATGCTTGGTATACGTTCCCACCTTGCCGTCGATGAGGATGAGCTTGTCGATCATGCCTCTGCCCATTTTCTTGCTGTAGTAGTTGGTATCGTCGAAGGAGAACACCAGAGGCTTCTTGCCCTCGGGGAATTTGAAGGTTTTTTTAAGGCGCGGCACTCCGTCTACCACCTCGTAGACGTAGTTGAGGTTGACCAGCATATAGTCGTCGTCGTAGAGCGCCTGGATTATGCGTTTGAATTCTTTTACGGTGATGCAGTCGATGAAATACGTGTTCTGGACTTTTTCCACGTTGGAGATGTCGGTGGGATATGCCAGTTCGGGGAACGCTATGAGGGAGTGCGTGAACAGATGCTCCACGCGGCCGGAGTAGTCTACAAGTTTAAGTTCTCCGGAAGGGGCCTTGGTGGCCGTTGCCGTGGGCTGCGCTGTCTGGGTCGACGCCGCTTCAGTGGGAGCCGCGCCCGTAGGACCGGCGGGATCTCCGTTGTCATCCGTGGGATCGGCGGGTACCTCCGTGGGGTTTACGGGATACGCCGTAAGCACGCCGGGCGTGCCGTCGGGAGGCAGGGTGTTGACCAGCACTTTATCTCCGGAAGAAGGTTTGTCCGTGCTTATCTTCGCGATTATTACTATAAGGGCAACGATTATCGCCAGCATCACTATGATCGCGACTTTGATGCCGCTGCCGCTTTTTGCTTTCTGCTGATTGCTCATAAGATCTTCCTGCCTTTTCTTTTGTTAAGACCTTCCGGTCATTCCGCGTCGTCTTCGGTCACGGTAAGCGAAGCCGTAAGCCTCGTCTGGTTTCCTCCCCTGTCTTCCAGGAGAATGTCAACGGTCTGGACTCCCACTTTGTTGTAGTCCGGCTCTTTCAGCAGCGATACCGCCACGTCGGTCTGGTCTACCACCGAGCCGGGCACGATGAACGCTCCCACGTCGAGAGCAACGCCTTTCGCGGTCACCTGGTCCCGGGCAACGCCTTCGGGGGGCACCGTGTCAACGACTCTCACGGTCACGGAATATTTGCTTTCCGCTCCCTGGGCGTCGGTGAACAGCACGTTTATCTTGTAATTCCCCAGCACGTGGAAATTGATCTGGGTTATGTCTGTCTCGTACCTGACGAAAGCGCCTTCCGCCACCGCCGTCCTGCCGGAATCGGTGAGGAGCTGCTCCGCGGCGGGCCCCACGTCCCCGGCCTCGAACCTGACTTCCGTCATAAGAGGCGCTTCGGTCTTTTTCTTTGGAGAGGATATGCTCTTGATCAGCTTCGCGATCCCTACGATGAGGAGGACGAATATCAGCAATACGATGGCGGCGAATACGATCCTGCGGATCACGTATTTTTTCTCGGTCTTTTTGGAAGATCCGGAGGAGCTTCCGGCTCCCGAGGAGTTCCTGGTCCCGGAGGTGGATCCCGAAGAGGACGTCCTCGCGGCTCCGTTTCCGGACCTGTAGGCGTCCTGCCTGTTCTGGGCAAGCGCGTTCTGATGAGAACTCCTTGCCGCGCCGTTCCGGGCGCTTCCGCCGTTGTTGCTGTTTCTGTTGTTTTCGTCTGCGTACGACATTGTGAATATCTCCGATGATCCTGCCGCGTCTCCCGCGACACGGCTGTTTGTGCCGATTTCGATCCGTTTTGCAAAGCCCTTTTCCCGCCTCGAAAGCGGGTCCCGGATATACAAGTTTATTTTATTATATTTTATTTATAAAATCAAGCGCGGGCGCGCAGGGATCCGAAAAAACGGGCCGGTTTTTCCGGGACCGTTATTTCAGGAAACCGTCGATTATTTTTTCTTCCGCTTCCCGCTCGGTGAGGCCAAGGGTCATCAGCTTTTCCAGCTGCTCTCCGGCGATCTTGCCTATGGCCGCCTCGTGGATCAGCTCCGCCTCCACGGAATTGGCCGTGATCTGCGGCAGAGAGGAAACGACGGCGTTGTCCATAACGATGGCGTCGCACTCGCTGTGGCCGTGGCAGCGGTTGTTGCCCCTGAGGTCCGCGTTGAAGCGCTGGCGGGAATCGTCCCTGGCAACGCTCCTGGACACTACGTTTGCGCTGGATCCGTCTCCGTTCAGTTCAACCTTGAAATCGGTGGTGGCGTGCTGCTTTCCGTGCGTCATGATCTTTTCGCTGATCACCAGCTGGGCGCCGTCTGCCAGATCTGCGCGGGTGATGCGCTCGGTGGAATCCACGCCTTTTATCTGGGTGGTCTCCATCTCCATGTAGCTGTTCTTGCCGAGTTCCACCACGGTGGTGGGATTCATCACGTTGGTGCCATCGCCGCTGCCTTCGCCGTAATGGCGCTCGATATATTTTACGTGGGCGTTCTTTCCCACGTGGAAGGCGTGGATGCCGTCGTGCCTGGACTCGGTGCAACTGTCGTTGTGTATGCCGCAGCCTGCCACGATCTCCACCGTGGCCGCCTCGCCTACGTAGAAGTCGTTGTACACCAGGTCCTGAAGGCCCGGTTTGGTGAGGATCACCGGGATGTACACGGTCTCGCCGGTGGTGCCGGGAGCGATGTATATATCGATGCCGGGCTTGTCCTTTTTGGTCACTATCTCCACCGCTTTGGTGCTGGCACGGCCGATGGAAGTGCCGTCCGCGCGGATGTTGAACGCCCCCGAAGGAACGTCGGTGAGTCCGGCAATAGAGTCCAGCAGACCGCGTCCGACTCCGGCCAGTTCTTTTATGTCGAAATCGATATTGACGATGCTTTTGATATCCTGTTCAGCCACGTTGTCAGCCTCCTCTCACGAATTGATGCCGTCAAGCCTGGGGCACGTCCTGTCATACATGAGCCCGGGAAGGATCTCGTCCTTCGTCCCCTGCTTCTCCACCTTGCCGCCGCTGATGACCACGATCCTGTCGGCGATCTCCAGGATGCGCTCCTGGTGCGAGATTATCATAATGGCGCCGTGGGTCCTCTCCCGCATCTGCTCGAACACTTTGATGAGGCTGTTGAAGCTCCACAGGTCAATGCCCGCTTCCGGCTCGTCGAACACCGCGAAATCCGTGTTTCGGGCAAGCACGGTGGCGATCTCGATGCGCTTCAGTTCTCCTCCCGACAGGCTGGCGTTCACTTCCCGGTCAATATAGTCCCTGGCGCAGAGTCCCACCGCCGAGAGGTACTCGCACGCCTCGGAAACGTTGAGCTCCTTGCCCGAAGCCACTTTGATGAGGTCCTTCACGGTTATCCCCTTGAAGCGCACGGGCTGCTGGAACGCGTAGCTGATGCCTGCCTTCGCTCTTTCGGTAATGTTCAGGTCCGTTACGTCCTGCCCTTTCCAGAAAATGCGCCCCGACGTGGGACGGTAGAGGCCTGAAATGACCTTAGCCAGGGAGGATTTGCCGCCTCCGTTGGGTCCCGTGACAACGGTGAAGCCGTCGCCGCTCTCCAGGTCAATGTTCTTCAATATATCTTTTTTCCCTCTCTCCGTATCGGCGGAGAAGGATACGTCAACAAGTTTGAGCATCTCTTTCTTCCTGTCTGTTTTTTCGTTTTTGTGGCCCTTCCGGACCGGTCTGCATTATAGCATATATTGTGGGATAAAGCAAAGCGACGCAAAATGTAGATGAGAGAAGCGATGAAGAGCTAAATTGAACCCCTGCTGTTTAGACTCTATTGTCCGGGTTCAGCTAAATTCGGCTGCGCCGAGCTAAATTCGCGCTGGCGCGCGAGCGAAATTCCGCTGCGCGGAGTGATATTGCGCTTCGCGCAGTGATATTCGCCTGGCGGCGAGTGATATTGCGCTTCGCGCAGTGATATTCGTGCTGCGCACGAGTGATATTGTGCTGCGCGCAGTGATATTCGCCTGGCGGCGAGGGATATTCCGCTGCGCGGAGTGATATTGCGCTTCGCGGAGTGATATTCGACTTCGTCGAGTGATATTCCGCTGCGCGGAGTGATATTCGACTTCGTCGAGTGATATTCGCCTGGCGGCGAGGGATATTCCGCTGCGCGGAGTGATATTCGACTTCGTCGAGTGATATTCGCCTGGCGGCGAGGGATATTCGGCTACGCCGAGCTAAATTCGTCCTTCGGACGAGCTAAATTGACCTTCGGTCAGCTAAATTCGCCCTTACGGGCGAGCTAAATTGCCGCGTTGCGAGCAGCTAAATTGAGCCCTGACTGCTTTAGACTATATTGTCAGGGTTCATGGTGCCTGTAGAGCGATGGAGTTAGAACTGCTCTCGCTCATTATCGAACCCGATTCGTTTCCCCGAGGGAGAATTTCGAGGGAAAACAACTATTTGCTTAAAATCCTCGACGTTAATGCCCATTTGATCCGCTCGAGTTATGGTTGCCTCTGCGTTTTTCGAGGGAAATAACGAAAGACGCGAAAACCCCTGATATTTATGTTCATTTTCTGACACGTCCATGGCAATAACATCCTTTAGAAGGCGCGCAGCGTCGCTGTTTTCGAGGATCAATTATAAAACCGCGTAAATCCTCGACTTTTATAAAACTATCATTTTCGAGACAGCGCGGCTCGGTCGTTAGTTCGAGGAAATCTGCAAAAACTATTAATATCCTCGATTTTTATCGAAAGAACAGTTTCAAGACGAGGCCATGAAGAAGCCGGACCATATAATTATCTCTGCGGGTCACACAAATGGACAGCCATCGATGTTGACACCTGCGGCGTGCTTGTGGCAAAATTCCTTTCTGAGCAAAACCGCCTGATCCGGGAGATCGTATGGTAAAAAGCGATAAGAAAACCAATCTGTTCATTATGCTGATGCTTACCGCCGTGTACACGGCCAGCTATCTCTGCCGCTACAGCTACGCAGCGGTGCTGCCGGCAATGGTGGAATCCACCGGGCGCACCAAGACGGAATTGTCCGTGGCGGTGACCGGCCTGTTCGTGTGCTACGGGATCGGACAATTGGTCAGCGGATTTCTTGTTGACCGGCTGCCTCCGAAAACGCTGATCCTGGCGGGAATGCTGGCCAGCTGCGCGTTCAATCTTGCCGTTCCGTTTACGGATTCTCTCTGGGCAGTCAGGATATTGTGGTGCCTGAACGGATTTGCCCAGGCATTTTTCTGGCCTCCCATCGTCGCCGTGATGTCAAGGCTGCTGTCCGGTCCGGAATACACCCGGGGCAGCGTTTGGGTCAGCAACGGCGGGTATATCGGCACGATCTCGCTTTATCTGCTGGCACCGGTGATGATCAGAATCTGGTCCTGGAAGGCGCTGTTCATATTCAGCGCTTCCGCCGCGCTGCTGATCGCCGCAGTGTTCGCGCTCAAATTCCCGGGTACCCCGAAACCGCAGCGCGCATCGGCCGACACCGCCGGCACCGTTCAGCCCGAGCCTGCGCCGCAAAAAAAGAGGCGCCTCGCCTCCCTGTCGATCATCACTCCCACCCTGCTCCTCATAATGTTCTGCATAATGATCCAGGGCTTCATAAAAGACGGCACCACCACCTGGATGCCCACCTACATATCCGAAATGTTCAAGCTGGATTCCGGCATCTCCATACTCACCGGAGTACTGTTGCCCGTGTTCGCCATAATCTGTCTGAAACTCACCAGCCTGCTGTACAGCAAAAAGCTGACCAACCCTCTGGTCTGCGCCGCAGCCCTGTTCGGCATCGGAGCCGTTGCCGCACTGATCCTATTCCTCGTGGGCGGAAAAGTCGCGGCCCTGGCGGTGCTCTTCTCCGCGGTGCTCGTCGGCACGGTGCACGGCGTGAATCTGATGCTGATATGCATGATACCGCCCTACTTTAAGGAGAGCAGCAACGTAGGTTTCGCCGCCGGGCTGCTGAATTTCACCACCTACGTAGGCAGTTCCGCCTCCGCATACGTGCTGGCGGCAATGTCTGAAAAAATGAGCTGGACCGCCATATTCGCCATACTCGCCGGAGCCGCGGCAATTGCCGGGACCGTCTGTTTCCTGTTGCGGGGCTTCAGGCCAAAGACCTCGTCCGGAGGCGCGTCAACGGCCGGAAGCGAAGGCGAAACGGCGCATTGACCTGTCGTAAAAATCGGCGGAAACGGTGCCCTTGAACCGGATCCCGTCCTCCGAATATTGTTCTGATTCTATATTTCCAAGACGCCTTATCTCCGCGGCCAACGCCCCTTCGGAATAAGGGATCACCACGTCGAACCGCCTCATAACGCCTGTAAAAAACCGAACTATCTGATCCGTCAGTTCCCCGAGCCCGTCGCCCGTTGCCGCGGATATCTTCAGCACCCGGCCGTAGGTGTGCCTCGACCTGTCCGAAACGTATATCTCATCTCCGGGACCAAGCTTGTCGCACTTGTTGAGCACCAGGTACCTGGGCCTTCCTCCCGCGCCGATCTCGTCGAGTATGTTTTCCACCGCGTCAATGCAGTCGTCGCAATCCGGGTCCGACGCGTCAACCACGTGGAGCAGCAGGTCTGCGTATACCGTCTCTTCCAGCGTGGCTTTAAAGCTCTCGATGAGGTCGTGAGGCAGCTTCCGGATGAATCCGACCGTGTCAACCAGCAGGAAATCCTGGTCCGGCCTGAGGCGCCCGGTACCGTTGCCGCCGCCATCGCCTTCCGCGCCGTCCTTCCCCACGCTCCTGCCGGAGCCGAAGCTCAGCCTGCGCACTGAAGTGTCCAGCGTGGCGAACAGCTCGTCTTTTACGAACACGTCGGCGTCACAAAGGGCGTTCACCAGCGTGGATTTGCCCGCGTTCGTGTAACCTACCACCGCGATAACGGGAAGGTTCTTGCGCCGCCTTTCTTTCCGCAGCACTTCCCGCCGGTCGGACATCTCTTTCAGCTTCGCCTCAAGAGCGTGTATTTTCCTGTTTATGTGGCGCCTGTCCGTCTCCAGTTTGCTCTCGCCGGGGCCTCTGGTGCCTATGCCGCCGCCCAGCCTGGAAAGTTCTATTCCACGGCCCGTAAGCCGCGGCAGCCTGTATTTCTGCTGGGCAAGTTCCACCTGCAGCTTGCCCTCGGAGGATCTGGCCCTGGAGGCGAAAATGTCGAGTATCAGCGCGGTGCGGTCGATGACTCTCACGTCCAGCGCGTCTTCAAGGTTTCGGATCTGGGTGGGAGAAAGTTCGTCGTCGAAGATCACGAGAGAGGCGTTCTCCCGGCGCACGCTGTTTTTGATATTGTCCACCGTGCCGCTGCCGAGATAATACCTGGAATCGGGAGCGTCCCTGCGCTGGGTGACGCGGTCGACAACAGTTGCCCCGGCGGTCCGGGCCAGTTCGGCCAGCTCGTCGAGGAAGGCTTCGTCGGGGCCTCTCACCACGGTTTTTTCAGGGATCATTCCCGCCAGCACGGCACGCTCTGCGCCGTCCCGCTCTTCCTCCTTAGCTCCGTCGCGAAGCCGTAAAAGCGCGTCGATCTCTCTGATCCTGTCCCACAGCTCGTCGATACGGTCAATGCTCCCGTACCTGAAGGTGCCCAGGTGCAGCGTTCCGTCCGGCTGATCGGGGTCAACGGCGTAAACGCTTGCGCCGCGGCAGCTGCCTTCCGACACTCCCACCACTATCATGGCGTCAAGTCTGTTCTTCGTGAGCGTGTCCATATCCTGTTCCGACGCGGTAACCGTGCCGTTGGGATGGGTGTGTATGAGCCTGAGCCCGGAAGTGCCCCTGCCTCTGCCGCCTTCCAGCTTCGTGCCCACTTTTACGGAGTCGCCCACTGCGATCTCGCGCACGTAATTGCGCCGGTCCAGCACGAAAGCGATCTCCCTGCCCGTATCCGACGTAAACGCCGTCATAACGTCCACGATCTCGCCCGGCAGAAACTCTCCCGGCCCCACGCAGCGCTCGATATAGTCTTCTATCTCCCGGAGCATTGACGCTTTCAAGCCGTCAACGTTTCCCCCGATCTGTTTGTCCGCCATAAAAACCTCTTGTCAAGGCACCGGAGCCTGTATCATTGACCACGTCCCTCCGGCCCAAAGCAGGACCGGCCGACGCAAAAGGTCAAAAAAAGTGCCTTTCCGGCTCAAATTATACACGCAAACCGGCAGGAATCAACCATTTCGGATTTACAACCCGAAAGATTTATGCTAAACTAATTAGCGAAGAAAGCGCCGAAACCATCCTTACGTCATCTTCCGGGCGCTGTCTTAACGCGCCGGAGCGGGAAAAGCAGGCACAAATGGACGAAGAATATACACCGATCGAAGAAAGTCAACAGTCGCCGGAATTCTATTCCTATTCCGAATTCAATGACGAGAGCCGCATTGGAGAACACGAACAGTACGCTCTCGAGGACAGCTACGTGCCCAGAGAGCATCAAAGCTACCAGGGCGACCGCAGCGCCGAAAGGCTTTCGAGACACAGTTCCGTGCTTCGCAACAACCGCAACCGCCTGGGCCGCCTGCTGGCAATGCTGGCAGCCGTTGCCGGACCGGCGCTGATCATCATTCTTCTTGTGATGAAGTCGGTCTTCGTTGACGTCAACGACTACAGGGCGAGGCCGAAGTCCCTGGAAGTTTTCCTCACTCTTTATTCATCCTCTTCCGAAACCGAATTCAACGCGGTGCTGTCCGACAGGGACGGCAACCTGGTCAGCGAGCAGCCTGTGAGCAAAGAGCGCCCCGAACTGCTCTTTATAGGCCTTGAGCCAGGTGGATTTTACCGGCTGGAAGTGTTTGCGGACGGCGAGTCTAAACTCAGGCTGAATTATATCCTGCCGGAGGAAGAACTCCCCGTGAAGCCTGACGTTACCCAGACTCCCGAGCCTTCTCCCACCGCCGGGCCCACGGATACGGGCGAAGGGCCTACCGGAGGTCCCACCGGCGCTCCTACGGACGTTCCCGTCACACCTGCTCCCGCGCTGTATCTTGCGGGAGAAGAAAAGAATTTCGAATCGTTCACCATTTCCCTCAGCGCCGAGAACATCGACACGGCGGATCTTAAGGCCACCGTCGACGGGAAAGAAGCCGAAGTCACTTCCGGGACGGAAGCAGGGACGCTGGCCATCTCCGCAGACGGATTGACGCCGGACACCGAATACAAGTATGCGGTAACAGACAAGGACGGCAACGTGCTGTTAGAGGGCACGGTCAGGACGGACAAGCGCACTCCCGCGGAGGCCAGGCTCATACTCTTCAGCAGCACCATGACGTCGGCGGACGCGGAATTCATTGCCGTCAATCCGGACGGAAACAAGCTGTCCGCGAAACTTGACGGAGCCGATTTTCCGCTTTCAACCAACACCGGAATGTTGTCCTTCAAGATGGACGGACTGGAAGAAAGTTCCTCCCACGTCATCGACATATACGACTGGGACGGCACGCTTGTATTGTCCTATTCCTTCACCACAAAGAGCAGGAATTCCGCCAGCGTGACGCTGTCCTCCGAAAGCTACACCCTGAACAGCGCCGCTCTTTCATTTACCATCACGAATCCGGACAAGAACGCTCTGACCGTAAAATACGACAGCGCCACCGTGGAACAGTCATTGACCGCGGAAACTTATAACTTCAGCCGCACCGGCCTGAATCCCGGCGAGAGCCATATGCTGGAATTCTACGACTATGACGGAACTCTGATATTATCCTATCCCTTCTCCGCCAGCAGCAGACGGCCCGCCGGCGTATCGCTGTCCTCCGAAAGCTACACCCTGAACAGCGCCACTCTGTCATTCACCATCACGAACCCGGACAAGAACGCTCTGACCGTGAAATACGACAGCGCCACCGTGGAACAGGAGTTGACCGCGGAAACTTATAATTTCAGCCGCACCGGCCTGAATCCCGGCGAGAGCCATATGCTGGAATTCTACGACTGGGACGGAACGCTTATATTGTCTTATCCCTTCTCCGCCAACGGCAGACGGCCTGCCAGCGTATCGCTTTCATCCCAGAACGTAAGCTTTGACCGGGCCACCGTCAACTTCTCCATTACCAATCCCGACGGCAACCAGCTGACCGTTAAATACGACGGCTCCACCGTAGAAAGGGCATATACGGGCACTTCTTATACTCTCACACGCACGGGCCTCACCTCCGGCCAGAACCACACCGTGGAATTCGTGGACTGGGACGGCACCACGATATTCACCCACACCTTTGCGGCCAGAGAGCGTACCTCTCCCACCGTATCCCTCTCCGGAACGAAAGCAGGCTACAACACCGTCACAGTTAAGGTAAGCGTCACCTCCAACCCGGACGGCAACCAGCTGGAGCTCCGGCTCAACGGAAACAAGGTCAACGCCGATCTCACGTCCTCCACTTTCGAGACCGAGCTCACCGGCCTGTCTCCCAGGACCAGCTACACCATAACGGTGCGGGATCTCTCCAAGGGCGCCAATGCGGCCACCACCACGGTGACCACCGTATCCTCCGTGACCGTTTCCCAGGACGGTTCCGGCAACGCCACCTTCACTCTCACCGACGAGTTCTACGCCGCCTATCCGAGAGCGATGATCACGCTCACCGACAGCCTGGGCCAGAAAGTCAGCGTCACCTCCAGAGGAAACGGAGTGTTCTACGCCGCCGCCAACGACCTGACCTACGCAGACACGTACACGCTGACCCTGAAGTCGGGCAACAGCTCCGTTGACACCGTCACTTCCAGCCTCTCCGGAAAGACGCGGCCCGTGTTCACGTTGACCCATTACAACTACGGTCCCGCCAAGCTTGACGAGGCAAGGACCAGCGAGTACCACGAAAGCTACATATCCTACCCCTACTACTATTACAACCTGAAGAAAGGGTACGTGGAGAAAGTGACCGACAGCGATCACCAGGTCCCTGAAGGACTGCACCGCTGGACCGCGCTGATAATCAAGGACTCCTCCGGCAAGACGGTAGGCGCCATGATATCCGGCCTGATGATCGAGGACGAAGAGACCGAACTCAACGAGAGCATGAGGGTCCGCTTCGAGATGAGCGACGCCAACGAGCTTACGGCAGGCACCTACACCGCGGCGCTGTACACCGCAGACGGGCTGACCGAAGATAACGTGATGGCGCTGTATTTCAACGCCTTCGATGAAGATCCTCAGGGCCTTGCCGACTTCAACAATACGTTCATAACCAACGGCAGGCGCATCACCGAGAACGTAAGCTTTAAGGTGCAGGAGACCGCTTACAAGGGAGACGGCTTCATTTACGATATCGACGATCCGGCCAATACGGGTTCCGCCGTTATTTACAACCTCGCCATCTACTATTACAAGCCTGAAGACGTTGCCAGCGCTCCCGGATACCTGGCGATAGTATCCGCCGCCGATCCTACCGTGAACCTGATAGATCCCATACTCATCGGCACCGAAGACACGTCCAACTTCAGACCGGGAAGATTGACCGTCAACACCCTCGATCCGGTCTACATCATAATCTACACCGGGACGTTCAGCCCCGAGAACTACCTGTACGTACGGTACGCCACCGCTCCGTAACAACGGATCGCGGCCGCCGCACGACGCGTTATAACAGAGAGATATTGTTCAGACACAGATAAAGAAAGGAAACGGAAAAAATGATCACTTTCAAGGAAAAATCAGAAAAGACCCAGAAGACCGTAGGAACGGTCATGACCGTGCTGCTCCTCTGCCTGGCGGCCGCGTACTTCGTGCTCCTGATCTTCGGGGGCAAGATATTCGGTGAGGACAGCCGCATCTACAGAAGCATCAACCCCTTCAGCGGAGCCGGCGACTACATCAAGTGGATCAGGATCCTGAGCTACGCTTTCTTCTTTATCAGCATAGGATACGTGATCAGGGTGTTCATAAGCTGGATCTCCACCTTCATAAAGAAGGGCAAGGCGATACTGAACCTGCTGGGATCCTTCATAAAATACCTGTCGGTGATAATATTCATATTCGCCACTCTGAAAGTGTTCAACGTTGACACGGCGACGCTGCTGGCAGGCATCGGGATCCTGTCTCTGATCGTCGGCCTGGGAGCCCAGCCGCTGATCGAGGACATAATCTCCGGCCTGTTCATAGTGTTCGAGAACGTGTTCGACGTGGGAGACATCATAATCGTTGACGGATTCCGCGGCACCGTGTGCGACATAGGCATCCGCACCACAAGGTTCGAGGACACCAGCGGCAACTTCAAGATCATGAACAACTCGGATCTGAGGACCGTCATCAACCTGACCGACCATCTCACTCTGGTCCCCTGCGTTGTCCAGATCGAATACGGCGAGTCCATAGAGCGCGTGGAAGCGGTGGTCAAGGACCACATCGAAGAGATCGGCAAGGCCATTCCGGACATCGTGGAAGGCCCCTTCTACAAAGGCGTTTCCGAGCTGGGCGCTTCCGGCGTGTCTCTGAAATTCGTTGCCAGATGCGAAGAGGCCAACAGATTCCAGGTGGAAAGGGATATGAACAGGCAGTTCAAGCTGCTGTTTGACGCCCACGACATCAACATCCCCTTCACGCAGGTGGTCATCCATCAGCCTACGGTATTCACCGAGGTCAACGATGCGGACAAGCGCAAATCTCAGGAGCTTCTCGAAAGCCAGCGGGGCAATTCCGCCGAGGCGTCGGACAACGACTACAGGGCGTAATGATCAGAACAGCCGCCTGACGGTGCGGCGCAGAGGAACAGTATTTTCGGAAGTAAATTCCGGCAGCTGAAGGGCAATAAGTTCATCGTACAGCTCTTCGCTGACAGTAGAAAAAACCACGGGAACGCTCCGGGCTCTGCCAAGCCGGAGCGCTTCTTTATACCCTTCTATGATATGGCCGGTACCGGTCTCGTCCAAAAGGTTGGTGTTGTTAACGATGCCTGCGCAGGGCACCTTGGACACGGCGTCGATCTCGTCGAATATCTTCGTCGCCGCTTCCGCGGTCTCGGTGAAGGGCCGCCGCATATTGAGCACGAAATATCTGAAATTTTTCCTGGCGAGTATGTCTTCGGAGTAGCAGCCCACGGCCCTGGCGCCCATATCGTCTCCTCCCACGTCGATGACCACGTCGTAGGAACGGTCACGGATCAGGGCTCCCATAGAGGCAGGAAGCGAAGGCATATCCACGTTGGTATTGGCGTAGAGCGGCACTTCCACCCTTATATCCAGGTCGCGCAGGAACTCCTCCGCGTCGGCAGAGCGGAAAAAGGGATTGACGATATCCATGTCCAAAAGGGCGATCCTGTGCTCCGCGCCGGGGTCGGTACGATCGTATCTCTTCCGGAGGAAACGGGCGAAATTGACCGCCGCCTCCGTCTTGCCGCTGCCGTAATGGCCTGTAAAAAGGTACACCGCGGTGTTGCCGCCGCCGTCAATGCCGCTCATTTCCCCGCTGTCCTTTTCTTCTTGAAAATGATCTCACGCTGCACGAAATAGCTCAGCAGGAACAGAGGCAGGTCAACGCATATCTTGCACACTATCCCGGGCCACCCCAGCAGGTCTTTTATGAGATAGGAACCCAGCATCCCCAGGCCCAGTATCAGCACCCACAATACAAGATAACCCACCGCCTGCCGCACGCCTGAGGATTTGAACACGAATCGGCTGTTCAGGATATAATTCACCACTCCGCTGATGACCCGGGCCGCGAAATAGCTTGCCGGGACCGCCACCGAAGGCAGGGGCTGCCCGAATATCAGGGGGCTCAGTGCGTACAGGAACAGCAGGTAAAGCAGATAGTCCACCAGGAACGAGATCACAGAAGCGCTGATGAATTTGAGTATCTGCTTAAACACCCGGAGCGAGTCTTTTATGGGATGGAAATGGGACCCCGCGTTGTTCTCGATATATATGGTCTCGATGGGTATCTCTTTATAGTCCATGCCCCATTCCTTCAGCGACAGGAGCATATTCATCTCGTACTCGTACCGGTCGCCTTTGACCTTCAGCATGTCGGGTATGGAACCTGCGGGGATGCCCCGGAGGCCGGTCTGGGTGTCGTGGATGTAAAGGCCGGTGGCAAGCTTGAACGCGATCCTTGTAAAGCCGTTGCCCAGTTTCGATTTGAGCGGTATCTTCGTCTCGTCCCTGAAGCGGCCTCCTATGATCAGCGCCTCCGGGTTTTCCAGGCAGGCTGCGGCAACTTTTTCCAGGCTCTCTAAATTATGCTGTCCGTCGGAATCTGCGGTGATCACCCACTCTGCCTGCGGGTATTTCAGCCCGATCGCCTCCAGGCCCGTCCTGAGCGCCGCGCCCTTCCCCCGGTTCACCGGATGGTGCAGTACTTCGTACCCCAGCGCGGCAACGCTTTCGAAAACGGAGCCGCATTTTTCGCTGCTGCCGTCGTCGACCACCAGCGCGTTCAGCCCCGCATCTTTCAGTCCCTTTGCGAATTCAGTAAGCTTTTCGTCGGGCTCGTAAGCAGGGATCAATATGATGAATCTGGATCTGTCTTCTTCTTGAAAATCCACTTTTTTTGCCTTTCGTACAGTCGTTTTTCAATTGAGCCGGTCCGGTCCGAAAGACGCGGGAAGCAGCCGGGACAATTTATATTTTTTGACCTCGGACGGATCATCTGCTCCCACGCAGTAAACGTCCATGTCCCCGAACTCGCAAAGCGCCTGGCGGCAGATGCCGCAGGGCGTTATCGACCCGTCCGCTCCGGCAACGCATATGGCCGCGAACCGTCTCTCTCCGGCGGAAAGCGCCGCACCCAGGGCTGCCCGCTCCGCGCAGGTCCCGGCTCCGAAGGAGGCGTTCTCGAAATTGGCCCCGGCGTATATCTTGCCGGACGCTGCCAAAAGCGCCGCTCCCACTTTATAATTCGAGTAGGGAGAATACGAATTTTCCCTGACTTCCAGCGCCGCCTTGACGAGCGTCCTCAGCGCCGCGTCGTTGACCTTTATGCCGTTTTCAGATACCTGTTTTCCCATGGCAGCCTCCCTGTCTCCATTGACCGTCTCGCAGTCTCTTGCGGGGCGCTCAGCCCAGCAGGAACTCTTTCATATGATACGCGCTGTCTTTCAGCAGCAAATTCTCCGCGCCGTAATCGGAACGGACAATGCCGAAGCGGAAAGAATTGCCCGCGGTCCATTCGAAATTGTCCAGCAGCGTCCAGAGGTAGTATCCGCGCACGTCGATGCCTTCGTCCATGGCTTTTTTGAGCCATTCGAGGAACCCGTCGATATATCTGATGCGCGTAACGTCGTGGACTCTCAGGCGCCCTTCGGCGTCTCTCACCGGCTCTTCTTCGCAATTGTACGTGCCGTTCTCGGTGATGAATATCGGGATCGTCAGTCCGTACATGTCCTTCATTATGTGAAGGGCGTCGTAGATAGCTTTCGGATAGAACTCCGCGCCGTTGTCCATATAGTTTCCGCCGCCGAATTCCACTGCCTGACGCACCTTCGACGGATCTGCCGAATCCACCACCCGGTTGTAGCAGTTTAGCCCGAAGAAGTCCAGAGGCTGCTTTATCAGTTCGAAATCACCGGGCCGTATATCCGGCAGGCAGTAACTGTCCGCCATAAATTTCAGCAGCGCCGGAGAATAGCCTCCCTTGAATATGGGGTCGAGGTACGAGCGGTAGGCTTTTTCGTTTTCCAGTTCCGCGAGCCTCACGTCATCGGCGTTGTCCGGTCTGGCGGGATGGTGATGCCAGATATCCACCACGATGCCTACGTTGGGCCGCGACGTGTCGAATCCTCCCTGCTTCTCTCCGAATATCTCTCTGAATCGCTTTACGGCGCTGCCGTGAGCCAGCAAAAGATTGTGGTTCGCCTGCCTGCCGGACTTTTCGGACTTCCGCCCGGGAGCGAATGCACCCAGCCCGTAACCTACGTAGGTGGCGATGGGCTCGTTGAAGGTGGTCCAGACCGGTATCAGATCTCCGAACGTCTCGAACAGCAGCCCCGCGTATTCGGTGAACCAGTTGACCACGTCCCGGTTCAGGAAGCCGCCCCGGTATTCCAGTTCCTGAGGCAGGTCCCAGTGGTAGAGGGTGGCGTTGGGCATGAGGCCGTTTTCCAGCATGGCGTCAACGGCCCGCCTGTAGAAATCCAGGCCTTTTTCATTGACGCGGCCGGTGCCCTCGGGCAATATCCTAGCCCAGGAAAAAGAGAAGCGGTGGGAGTTGAATCCCAGTTCTTTCATAAGCGCGAGCTGCTCCGGAAATTTATGATAATAATCGCAGGCAACGTCTGGCGTCTGTCCTCCGAAGGTCTTCCCGGGGATCCGCGAAAACACGTCCCATATCTCGGCTCCCTTGCCGTCTTCGAAAGCCGCGCCTTCTATCTGCGCCGCAGAGGTGGCGATGCCCCATTTAAAATCTTTCGGAAAATCCTTTACCGTCAAGCCGCTCACCGTGATCAGCCTCCGTTCTCAAGCCGTGCTCCCGCCGGTCTTCCGTCTATTCCGTCCTCGCTTCCCTACGCTCTTCCTTCGGCTTTCTTCTGAAGCTTGTAGAGTTCATTCATGGCCTCTATGGGAGTCATTTCCTGTATCTTCATATTTTTCAGCGCGTCGATGATCTCGTCCTGCATCACGGCGTTGGCGGTGAAAGCGATAAGGTCCGGGCTGCCTCCATCGTATATGTCCTGGCCCTTCGATCCTCCGCGGCCTCCCGCCGCTTTACCGGAGCGCTTATGAGATCTGCCGCCTCCGGCAACGCTCTCGCTCTCCAGTATGTCCGAAAGCTCCTGGGCTCTCAGCGTGACCGACCTGGGTATCCCTGCCAGCGCGGCAACGCACACTCCGTAGCTGCCGTCTGCGGCGCCGGGTTTTATCTTCCGCTTGAACACGATGGTGTCTCCGGTGCGTTCCGCGTCGGAGCAGTAATTCTTCACGCCTTCCATGCGGTTTTCCAGCTCGGTAAGTTCGTGGTAATGGGTGGCGAACATCGTTCTGGCGCCTATCTTATCGTGTATGTATTCCAGCACGGCCCAGGCGATGGACAGTCCGTCGAAGGTGCCGGTGCCGCGGCCGATCTCGTCCAGTATCAGGAAGCTCTTCGCGGTGGCGCCCTGAAGAATGTTGGCCACTTCGCTCATTTCCACCATAAAGGTGCTGCGGCCGGAGGCCAGGTCGTCGGAGGCTCCCACGCGGGTGAAGAGCTTGTCCACCACCGAAATTTTGGCGTAGGATGCGGGCACGAAGCTGCCTGCCTGGCACATCAGCACGGAAAGGGCCGCCTGGCGCATATAGGTGGATTTGCCCGCCATGTTGGGACCGGTGATCACCAGCAGGCGGCTGTCGGCGGAATTGACAGTGACGTCGTTGGGAATGAAATCGCCGGGGGGAAGCATCTTCTCCACCACCGGATGGCGGTTGTCCTTCAGAACGATCTCGCCGGAAGGATCGCCGTTGATCTCCGGGCGGCAATAGTTTTCCCGGTCCGCCACTTCCGCCAGGGAGCACAGCGCGTCAAGCACCGCCAGCGCCCTTGCCGTGTCTACCAGTTCGCCGCTCCTCTCCCTGACCTTCTCCCGGATCTCCTGGAACAGCTGGTTTTCAAGCCGTATGAGCCGCTCTTCGGCGCCTAGGATGGTGTCCTCCATGCGCTTCAGTTCGTCGGTGATGTACCGTTCTCCTCCGGTGAGCGTCTGCTTCCGGATGTACGTATCGGGCACCAGGTCCTTGAAGGAATTGGAGACTTCTATGTAGTAGCCGAATACTTTATTGTAACCCACCTTCAGCGTCTTGATGCCGGTGCGTTCCTTCTCGTCCGCCTCCAGTCTGGCCAGCCAGTCCTTGCCGCCTCCGGAAGCTTTTCTCAGCTCGTCCACGTCGCTGTTGTAGCCCTCGCGGATAAACCCTCCGTCCTTCATAAGCATAGGAGGATCCGGGACAATGGCGGAAGCGAGCAGTATGCACACGTCCTCAAGCGGATGCACGTCGACGGCGCACCTGCGTATTACGGAGGCGTCGATTCCGTCAACGCATTCTTTCAGCGCCGGGAGCTTTTCGAGAGAATACCGGAGTGACACCAGGTCCTTCGGCGAAGCGGTGCCCAGCGAAACTTTTCCGGCCAGCCGCTCTATATCGTAAATGCCGTTCAGCAGCTCCATAAGAGTCTGGCGCGTCATGAACCTGTCCTTGAGTATCGCCACGCTGTCCAGCCGCTCGTTGATGGCGTCCGGATCGATGAGAGGCTGCTCTATCCAGTGCTTGAGGGTCCTGGAGCCCATGGCGGTCTGCGTCCTGTCGAGGACCCACAAAAGGCTTCCCCTCCTTGACTTGTCCCGCATGGTCTCGGTGATCTCCAGGTTCCGGCGGGAGGAGGCGTCGACGGACATATATTCGGCCACGGTGTACAGTTTCGGGGCCATCACGCTGTCGAGGCTGAGCTTCTGGGTGCTCTCCAGGTAGTCCATCAGGGCGCCGTAGGCGGTGATGCCCAGTTCGTTCAGTTTGACGGACTGCTGCGAGGGCCTGTCGGCGGGCCTCCGCGCCGCGGTCTCCCGGCTGAATCTTTCGGCGGCCCGGGAAGGCGAAAACGCTTCGGAAGGCAGCGTGCCGATGAAGGCCCGGGACACTTCCTTGAGGTAGTTCTCCAGCTGGCCCCGGACAGGGCTGTTGTCGTTGACCACGAATTCGGAGGGCGCGAACCTGGCTATCTCGTCGCAGAGGCGGTTGTAGGTGCTGCCCACGGTGAGAGACGTGACGTACATCTCGCCCGTTGACAGATCCGCCGCGGCGATGCCGTACATGCCCTTGAACTCGTACACGCACATTATGTAATTGTTGGAACCGCGCTCCAGCATCGTCTCGTCCGTTACCGTGCCGGGCGTGTAGACTTTAATGATATCCCGCTTTACCAGACCTTTTGCCAACGCCGGATCCTCGATCTGCTCGCATACGGAGACCTTGTACCCTTTAGAGATAAGCCGGCTGATATACGACAGGCTGGCGTGGTACGGAATGCCGCACATCGGGGCGCGCTCCGCCATCCCGCAGTCTTTACCGGTAAGCACCAGCTCAAGTTCACGGGATACAGTCTTCGCGTCCTCGAAAAACATTTCGTAGAAATCGCCCAGGCGGAAAAAAAGGATGCTGTCGGGGCAGCGCTCCTTGATCTCCAGATATTGTTTCATCATCGGGGTGGCAGGCAGGTCTCCCGCGGCAATGGACCCTTTACCCTTTCCGGGCCGTTCGATCCCCTGCGCTCCCGACGTAATGCTTCTGGCCATAATCGATACGTTCCTGACCGGTCAATGACCGCTTACTGACAACCGCCGCAGGTGGAGCAGCTGCCGGTGCAGCCTCCCCCGTCCTCCAGATAATGCTGGATGATGTCGTTGACGGTGTTCATCATATTCTCGAAGCCTTTCTTGGCGTCGAAATAGTTTTTGGTGACTTCGTAGGAGTTGAGCTCCGACTGTTTCTCCATAAGAGTGTCTCTGATGCGCTCCAGCTCTTCTTTGGCCAGATCCGCCCTGGAAGCTTCCACCATCTTAGTCTGAAGGTCCCTGTATTCTTTCATAAGAGTCTGGGCCTTCTGGTCGATGATGACGGCGGTCTCCGCCTCTTTCCACACCTGGAACTCTCCGGACAATGCTATCGCCGAACCAAGCAGCGACGCGGCTTCCACGTAATCCATATATGTCACACCTTTCCCGAATTATATTATCGTGACGCCCCGCGGCCGGACAACAAACGCCGAAATGCCTGAAGGGCGATATGATTATACCACATCCAGGCATTTCCCGCACGTATATTTTTACGGGCAGTCCCGCGACGGCCTATGCGCTGACGCCGCTTAAAATGCCCTTTAAACGGCCTGCGCCGTCAGGAAGCATAAGATCCCTGCCGGACTCTTCCGCGGCCTTAGCGAGCCTCTCAAGGCCGTTTTTTTCGGATCCGGGAGCCACGGACACCGCGTCGGCGTTGAAGCCGTGCTCTTCCAGGGGGATCCCGCCTGTCTCGGACCTGTCCGTGCCGTCGGGTTCGGCCAGGTAAGCCAGGCGCACGCACTCTGCGTTGTCCGCGGTGACGAGGACGTTTTCGTCGCACACGGTAAGAAGGCCCAGGCCTCTGGCGTAGTTGATCACGGCGGAATATGCCACGATGCCGCTGACGCCGTATTGACCGAAATACACGCTTGAAATGACGATCCCGGGATAGCTGCGGGCGATGGCGTTCAGTTCGGAGCGGAGGTACGCGAACAGCGCGGCGCCGGAGCTTTTGTAGCGCTTTTTTACGTCTTCGGGCACCGTCAGTTTTTCAGCGGTGAATCTGTAGAAATCTTCTCTGCCGGTCGCCTTTACGCGCCGGTCGTATTTTGTCTTGAAAGTATCCATTGACGCGAACCTCAGTACAGGTAGTTGAAGCGGCCGAAGGGAGCACAGTCGCCGTCGCGGTAGAAGTTCATAACGTTGTCCAGGCTCACGTTGTCCATCCACTTGAACTCGAATTCAGGCTTGCCGCTTCCGGCCAGGCCCAGGAGCGCCCGGTCGAGCTGGACCATGATCTTGTTGCCGCGGATCTCGGAATAGGCTTTTCCTGCTTCTTTCCAGCCGCCCTCGGCCCATTTGCAGACGACGCCGGAAGTGATCTTGTAATCGTATCCTTCCCAGCCCGTGGCCTTGTCCCGGTCGACGTCCAGCAGCAGCGTCATGTAATTCACGCTGTGCTCCGTATCCGGAAGTATGTCGTCGGCGCATTCGGCAAGGAAGCTGAGTTTTTCCTCGTCCCAGGCCACCCGGGCTCCGACGATGTTGTTGCGTCCGGAGTAGTTGGTATAACGGGGCCACACGCCCAGGGCTTCGAAGTTCCTGAGCGCCTGGGTGCCTTTATGGGAAACGTATTCCGGCTTTGCGCCCATCAAAGTTTCGAAATCGCCGGGGGCAACTTTCACTGCCGCCGCGTTCCGGTCAACGTGTTTCAGCCCCTTGAACCGCCTGATGTTGGCGCACAACTGCAGATAATACGAATCCAGATACCCGTCGCAGTCCGGCTCGATGTCCCTGGAATGCTCCCGGTCGTACTGGTCAACGAATGCGATCTGCGTGCTGCCTTCCTCCAGCACCCAGGGCTTTCCGGGGAACTTGCCCATTATCCACTCGTTCCAGCCGGTCACGAACACGTACTCCGGATCGATCTTGAGGGCGTTCTCCCACTGCTCCTGAACGTTGTAGCCGTATTTGTACGAATCTTTCGTCAGCTTCGCGTGTCCGTCTTTATGGGTGTAGCTGCGGCCGAACGTGTCTTTCGCGTTGAAGTGGGTGCAGATACGCTCCGCGTTGCAGTTCTGGGCGACACCTACGGTGCACATTTCGAACTTTCCGTCTCCCTCGGGCACGTACCCGTTCTGAGGCGCTTTTTCCAGCCAGCCCCATTGGTCGTTGCGCTTCGGGCCGCCTCCGTAGAGCGGCTGCCCGGGACGGAAGGTGAAGAAGTTCCTGATCTCGTTAAGAAGCGCCGTATCGTAATCGGAGATGCCTTTTTCGGGGATGGATTCGGGGTACGCCATGACCATGGGCTTGCCCTTCCACAGGAACCAGAGGTCGCGGAATTTGCCGGGCTTGTAGAGGTCCTGATAAACGCCTCTCAGCATGCGCATCGTATTCTCGCCGGGGCCGAAGGGCATCATGAAAGCCACCTGAGGAGTGTGTATGCCGTCTTTCCTGGCCTTGTCGAGTTCGGTGAGCAGCGGCATGAAGGCGTCGCGCCATACGAGGGAGCCGTTGGTGGTGTCGAACACCAGCACGTCGACGCCGGCGTCGGCGAAATACTGGGCGTGCTTGCGGATCACGTACGGGTCGTCGTTGCGGTAGAAGCCGTAGAATGGCATATTCCAGTGGACGATGTCGTGCTTCGTCCAGGCGGGATGGTTCATATCGTATTCGGCTTCGGGATATTTGGAAAGTATCTCGGTGAGGTTCCTGGGAGTGCCTCCGTTGCCGTTGCCGTTGCGCCAGGTCCAGTAGAATATGCCCACGAACTTGTCCCTGGGCTCCGGTACCTCTCCCGCTTCGGGAAGCTTGCGGCCCAGCATATCCGTTGCCACCAGCAGGTCGTTGTTAGTCTCTCTGAAATCACGCTCCGGGGCAGGCTGCGCCGCGTACTCCGGATCGAAGGGACTGTCCGGCGTAAATTCCAGCGTGTCGATGAACGCGTTGCCGATGTCCTCGGACTTGAACGAAATATCGTGGACTCCCGCCTTCACCGCCGGGATCTCGGCCCAGGCGTCTTCCAGCTCGTGGAAATAGGCGGTGCCGTTCAGAACGAATTTGGACGCGGGAACACCGTCAACGGAGAAGGTGATCTCGAAGGTCCCTCCGCTGAACGATTTGTATACGATCCTGATCCCCCGCGCGTCTTCATCGAAGCGCACGCCTTTAAAGCATATGGTGTTGTTTGCACGGTCCGCATGCCATCTGCAGTTGAGTTTCATATTAAATTCCTCCGTTCCCCTGCCGCAGGGACCATCCGCGATCCTCCGCGGCAAAGCGCTTTTCGTCGCCGTCAATATACCATACGGCCAGCCGCCGTGTCAATGACAGAGGCGCTTTTCCGGCGCTTTTATTTACGCCTTTTCCCCGCTCGATCTGTAAAAAAACGCCCGGCATCGTCTGCCGGGCGCTCATTGTTCACTTGAGATCCTCGCTTATCTCCTGGGGGTCCTCAGGAAGGGAGGCACAGAGAAATCGTCGTCATCGGCGACTACTCTCTTCTTCTCGGGAGGATTGTCCTCGGGAGAAGGAGTCTTGATCTGGCGGGGCTCGAAAACGGTGTCGGAAGTAAGGGCAACGTCCCCGTCGTCATCTTCGTCGAAACCGGCGGCGATGAGGGTGACTACCATCTCGTCGTTCATATCGTCTTCAGCCTGGGCCATCTTGGCGCCGATGATGATCTGGGCGTCTTCGTCGACCTGGTCGTAGATGATGTCGCTGACCTGCTGGAGCTCGATCATGTTGATATTGTCGCCGTAGTAGTAGATAAGTACGGATTTAGCGCCCTTGATGGAAGTCTCGAGCAGCGGGTTCTGAGTGGCGATCTTGAGAGCGTCCTCAGCTCTGTCTTTGCCGGAAGCGCGGCCGACGCCCATATGAACGATGCCTTTGTCCTTCATAGTGGTGCGGATGTCCTCGAAGTCCACGTTGACTTCCGCCACGTCCGTGATGATGTCGCAGATACCCTGTACGGAATTGCTCAGCACCTGGTCGACAAGCTTGAACGCGTTAAGGATCGTGACTTTCTCGTCAACGACTTTCATGATGTTGTCGTTGGGAATGACTACGAGAGAGTCTACGCTCTGGCGGAGCTTCTCGATACCGACGGTAGCGGCCTGCATCTTTCTGCGGCCTTCGAAACCGAAGGGTTTGGTGACCACCGCGACGGTGAGGATGCCCATGGATTTGGCCATCTCGGCGATAACGGGAGCTGCTCCGGTTCCGGTGCCTCCGCCCATGCCTGCGGTGATGAAGACCATATTAACGCCCTGAAGGTGTTTATTGATCTCGTCTCTGGATTCCTCGGCGGCTTTCTCGCCGATCTCGGGATTAGCGCCCGCTCCGAGGCCGTGGGTAAGCTTTTCGCCGATGACGATCTTGGTCTCCGCTCTGTTCTTGAGGAGGACCGCTTTATCGGTATTCATGGCGATGAAGTCAACGCCACGCAGACCGGATTCGATCATACGGTCAACGGCATTGTTTCCGCCGCCGCCTACGCCAATTACTACGATTTTCGCCAGTTTTCCGGCTTCGCTGTCATATTCGATGCTCAAGGTAAAACCCCCTTAGTTCAACAAAACGTATTGCAAACTACATAATACTACAATTTTTTTATTTTCGCAAGGCCTTAAAAAATAATTTTACGGCATTTTTTCGGCCCTGTTTTATGTTTTTTCCGGCACTGCAGCCGTCAGTCGCGGAATTTGCCCAGTAAATTGCGGAATTTGTCCTTTATAGCTCCGAACATTCCGCCCTGTCCGGACTGTTCCTCCGGTTCTTCCGGCTGTACGCGCTCTATGTCGGAGCGCTTCATGCCGTACGGGAGCATGGACGCGATGTACATTATCATTCCGCTGGTGTAGGTGAAGATGGCTTTCATGGCCGTGTTTCTGGTGAAGTCGATGTCAGAGAGCTTCGTTCTGAAGACGCGCTCGCAGATGATGTCGAGGCCGGAGAATCCCACGATGCCGTCGCCGGAGAGCACCACGCGGTCGATGAAGGATGTGTCGATCTCGTCAACGTCCAGCCGCTCGCGGATGATCCCGAAAATATCTTCGATGCGGGCCTGCATGATGCCCACGATCTCGGAGCATTTGACCACTCTGGATTTTCCGTCGGCAAGGGAACCCACCGCCACGTCGACGTCGTTGGTGACCAGGGATACGTCCGCGATCTGGTAGTCGCATTTGAGCAGCTCGGCCTCTTCCCTGCGCACGTTCAGTATCTGGGCGATGTCGCCGGTGATGGTACCGCCGCCTACGGGCAGAGCCGAAGCGTAATAGATGCTGCCTTTATAGTAAACGCAGAATTCGGTGGCGTAGCCGCCCATGTCGATAAACAGCGTGCTGGCGTCGGAATCCGGGCAGGCCGAAAGGAGCGCGCGCACGGCGACCGAAAGCGGGATGAATCCGTCTATCTCCAGTCCCGCGTCTCTGACGCAGGCGCTGATCTCTTCTACGTAAGTGTTCTCGGCGATGAGGAGCTGGGCGTCCACACGAAGGTTGGAAGCCTTGATGCCGATGGGGGCGCTGGTCTGGAGGCCGTTGTCCAGGGTGAATTTGGTGGGAACGGCTCCGAGGAGATATTCGTTGTCGTAGAGCTCGGTGCCCTCGACTTTATCCAGAAGCGCGGCCACGTCGTTGCCCGTTACGATGCCGGGTTCGGAGCCTGCGCCGTACTCTCCGTCTTCCACGTATACGGGCTCGATGTCCACCGAGTCCACGTTCCTGACGTATTTCACGTGGGCGCCCGAGATGCTCACGTACGCGGACCGCACGACTATCTCGGTCTTCTCTCTGATGCGCCTCAAGACTTTGCGGATGCTCTCCGTGACTTCCGCGGCGTTCTCGATCTTGAATTTTCTGATGCCGTGACAGACGGTGTAATCCCTGGCAACAATATGGGGCTTCCCGTTGGTGCCTACCTTCGCTACCAGAAGTCTCACTCCGGTGGTTCCGATATCCATTACTGCAATATACTCGTTCATTCTTCTCACCGTTCCTTGTATCGTCGAGCCGGCGGGATCGCCGGTATTACCTGTTTCCCAAATCCGTTGTTACTTGTTTCTCAGATCTTTCTTCATATACTTGCTGAAGAACAGTCTCCTCATCAAGGCGAAATTCTCGAACAGCCTTACTCCGAAGGCGAACATAGGCACCAGATAAAGGCTGAGGCCCATCTTCTCCCCTATGAAAGTCAGCGCCAGCGCCAGCAGCAGGTTTCCGAAGAAACCGGTCAGGAACACCTTCACGTCGAACCTGTTCTGGAGATCCGCCACTGCGCCTCCGAACACGGTATCGAGAGCGGCCAGGATGCCTACGGCCACGTATACGGTCAATCCCTCCGGAATGTCCATGGGGAGCAGGATGCCTATCAATATTCCGATAACAATACCCAGGATAGGGATCATCCCGTCAATCCTCCCTCTCTGCATTCTTCACGAAAGTGACCTGCTTTCCGTCCGCCACTGTCACGGTGGCGTTGGAATCTCCGTCAACGCCGTCGTCCATAACGCTTTTCAGCAGCGACAGCTTCACCCCGGAGTCCTCCGGTCCGCCGAATCTTATGGTCAGCGACGGGGCGCAAAACATGTATATGTTATTATAATCCGAAACGTCGATAATATCAATATACCCTTCCATCTCCAGCTGGGCCATAAGGCCGCAGATCTTGATGGCAACGTCGGTGTTTTTGTCCTTTCCGTCGGAAATGCTCCTGCCCAGCTTGTACCCTGAAAGGGCGATGCCTTTGACCAGCGGCACGTCGTCAGGAACGTTCTCTTCCGAATAGGTCTCCAGGACCACTCCGTGGCTGTCGCACATTATGTAAGTGTCGCAGTATTCGGTGAGGAACGATTCGCGCCGCTCTTCGGCTTCCACGGTGAGAGTGCCGTTCATCCTGAACTTCACGGTAACGTTTTCCAGATACGGGCAGGCAAACATTATCTCCTCTTCGGACTTGACCAGTTCCATGCTGAAAAAGCTTTTGGACTGAGAGGCGGAGGAGTTGCCGATGACGGTGCGAAGGCCGTTCTTCCCCATGTATTTTTCCAGATACTGCCTGACGTCGCTTTCCGAATAATGTTCGAATTCAGGCACGTCGATGGCTCTGATCTTAAAAAGAGGCGAATAGAAAAGCACGAAAACGGCAACGGCAGCCACGGCCGCGATAACTCCGGCCGTAATGAGCGCTTTCTTCCAGCGGGGCATTTTGCTCTTGCCGTCTTTCTTTTTTTTCATCCCTGCTCCTGTTCGCTTCGATCCTGTCTGTTTTTACGCTTTGCGCTTCAGCTCCGAGCACTCGTCCATGATTGCCCTGAAGGCTTCCCTGCTGCCTTTTATGGTGTCTTTGCTCACACAGTAGGAGAGGCGGAAATATCCCGGGTAGGAGAATCCGGAACCTGCCACAACTATGGTCCTGTGGTTTAGGGCGATCCGGGCAAACTCTTTGTCGTCGGGTATGGGGCTTTCGGGGAACAGATAGAACGCTCCCTGAGGCTTTAAACAGTTGTATCCCGCGTCAACGAGTATTTCGTACAGCATGTCCCTGCGCTCCCTGTACGCTTCGAGGCCCACCGCCCGGTCAAGATGGCGGGCGACAACTTTCTGCATCAGCGACGGGGCGTTGACGAAGCCCAGCGTCCTGTTGGAGTATACTATGGCGGCGTTCAGCAGGTCTTTGTCCGGCATATCCGGGGAAACGGCCACGAATCCGATGCGCTCGCCCGGCAGCGCCAGGGATTTGCTGAATGAATTGACCGTGATGCTGTTTTTAAATATGCGGGCAACGGAGGGCACCTTTACGCCGTCGTACACTATCTTGGCGTAAGGTTCGTCTGACACCACGTACACCGTGTTTCCGGTCTCGGCCTCCGCGTCTTCCAGCGCACGGACCAGGTCGATGAGGTCTTCTTCGGGATACACGGCTCCGGAGGGGTTGTTGGGAGAGTTCAGGATGATCGCCTTGGTCCTGGGGCCGATGGCGGCGCGGATGGCATTCACGTCCGGCCTGAAGGTGCCAGGCAGCGTCTTTACAGGTACCACCACGCCTCCCTGGTTGCCTACGTAGGAGTTGTATTCCATGAAATACGGTGCCAGCGTGATGACTTCGTCTCCGGGATCCAGCAGCGAATGGAACGTGACGGAAAGTCCCGCCGCGGCTCCCACCACCATGGTGATGTCTTCGGCGGTGAATCCTTTTCCGCTCTGGGCTTTCATATATGCGGCCACGGTATCGCGCACGTCTGCGAAACCGGCGTTGGACATGTATTTGTGGATGTTGGGCTCTCCGGCCAGAGCGCGCATGTCTTCGATGATCTCGGGATCCGGCTCCGGGTCCGGATTGCCGAGGGCGAAATCGTACACGTTGTCCGCGCCGTATTTTGCTTTCAGGATGTTGCCCTGCTCGAACATGGCCCTGATCATGGACCCTGAAGAAAGGCTGTCGATTATCTTTTTGGAAAACATTGTCCGTACCCCCTTTTCCGGCCGTTTCAGGGAACGCTTCCGGCACGTCTCGGCCGGGCATGCGCTCCGTCACGGACCTGTCAGGATCAGTTGCCCTTTAACGCCTTAATGACCGCCGCCCTGTCCTTTGCGCCGTACACCGCGGATCCGGCCACCAGCACGTCCGCGCCGGCTTCTCTCACCCGGGCGCAGGTCTCGACGTCCACGCCTCCGTCCACTTCTATGTGCATATCGGGGCGTCCCGCTTTAATACACATCTTCCTCACCGCGCGGATTTTGTCCGTGACGGCGGGAATGTAGGACTGGCCTCCGAAGCCCGGGTTCACGGACATCAGAAGTATCATATCTATATCGGGAATGATATATTTCAGCGTATCTTCGGGAGTGGCGGGATTCAGGGCGACGCCTGCCAGGCACCCCTGCTTTTTGATCAGCTGCACCGTGCGGTGGAGATGCACGCAGGCCTCCTGATGGACCGTGATTATATCCGCTCCGGCGGCCTTGAAAGCTTCTATGTATTTATCCGGATCTTCTATCATAAGATGGACGTCGAAGGGAAGCTTCGTGGCGGCCCTTGCCTTTTTGATAACTGGCATGCCGAAAGAAATGTTGGGCACGAAATGGCCGTCCATCACGTCAACGTGTATCCAGTCCGCTCCGGCTTTCTCCACGTCTTTTATCTCTTTCCCCAGGACGGTGAAATCCGCCGAAAGGATCGACGGGGCAACAAGTATTTCCATTATGTTTTTTCCTCCGTTCGCGCCGCGCTCATCTGCGGTTTTTATATTTGTTCTTCTCTCTGGTCTCCAGTTCCTGGTACAGTTTTACGTATCTCTCGTACCTTCCCGGAGGGAAAGTGCCATCGTTTAAAAGGCCCGTTACGAAGCAGCCCGGTTCCCCGGTGTGGCTGCAGTCCTGGAAGCGGCACACGCCCCGGTGATTATATACCTCCGGGTAGCATCCGGGCAAGTCTCCGGGGCTGATCTCGGCCAGTTCCAGCAGGCTGAATCCAGGCGAATCTATGACGAAAGAAGGCCTGCTCACGTATTTGGGCGATACGGGAAAAAGTTCCGCGTGGCGCGTGGTGTGCCTGCCCCGGAGCGTCTTTTCGCTGATGTCGCCGGTTGCCATGAAAGCGCCGTCGGTCAGTATGTTCAGTATGGTGGATTTTCCCACTCCGGACTGGCCGGCCAGCACCGAGGTGTACCCTTCTATCTCGGGTATCAGCGCCTCCAGGGCGCCCTGCTCTCCGTCGAGTGCTCTGGTGATCCTTACGGACACCGCGTTTTTGTATTCCACGGCAATGCTCTCCGCCGCCCCGTAGTTCTGGTCCGACTTGTTGACCACCAGCACCGGCTCGATGCGCGCCATCCTGGCGGCGATCAGCAGCTTGTCGACAAGCATCAGGTCCGGGGCCGGAGACAGGGACGCGATCACCAGTATGAGCCGGTCAACGTTTGCGGCTTTCGGCCTTGCCAGCACCGTCCTCCTGGGCAGCACGGAAGTCACCACCGCCTTCTTTGACCGCCCGTCGATCTCCGCCAGCGTGACCGAATCGCCGGTAACGGGAGAAACGCCTCCCAGGCGGATGTTGCCCCTGAGAGTGCATTCATAGACTTCGCCGTCGTAATAGACGCTGTAGAGCCCTCCGACGCCTTTAAGGATCCTTCCCGCAAAAACTCCGCCGGAGCCTTCGGTCCCGGCATCGTCCTGCCTTTCGTTTTCGGGAAAAAGACCCGTGCCGTCAGGCGCTGCGCTCATTATTTTTTCTCCGTGTATTCTGAAGTTACGAGTATCTGCCGGTAAACGGAACCGTTGATGTATACAGTGACTCTCACCGGTATTTCGCTGACCGGAAGGGAGACGGTGAATTTCATGGGAAACTGGTCTTTTTTCACCTGGCCGGTAAAGATCACGTCCGAGAAAGATCCGGAAGAGACTACTTGCTTCGATTCGATCCTGACGTCCACGAAGTCGCCGAGGATCATAAGATCGGAAGGATATTCGAGAGTCACTTCTTTCCTGTCCTGAAGCATGACGACGTTGTAGAAATAGATCTCCACGGATTCTCCCGCGTACACTTCCGTTCCCGCAGCCGGATACTGGGCCACCACCGTCAACGAAGAGATGACGGGCGCGGGCGTAGGCGTGGGCGTGGGAGGTATGGTGGGAACTTCCGTAGGAGTGGGAACCACGGTGGCCGTAGGCGTGGCAAGCGGATCCTCCGTAGGTTCTTCCGGCGTAGGCGTGATCTGCTCGGTGGGAGCGGCGGTGAGCGAAGGCTCCGGCGTTATGAGCGCCGGGTCGATGGTGGGCTCGGGAGAAGGCGTGGGCGTGGCCACCAGATCGGTGATGTCGGTGCCGGGATCAGGGTACGCCTTTCTCAAAGTGAGGCCCGACAGGCTGAGCTGCATCTCTGCCTCCTGCTGGGTGAGTCCGATCAGATTGGGCACGCGCACTTTTTCGGAAAGCTGGCCGGTGCTGTAGCAGATGGTCACGGTGTCGCCGGGCGTTACGATGGAACCTGCGGCGGGACTGGTGCGCACCACCATCTGTACTTTATGCTGGGAGCTGGCCACGGTCTGGTAGACTACGTTGAGGCCTGCGGAAGAAAGCGCCGCTCCGGCCTCCCGGTAATCCTTGTCCACCCAGTCCTCCATAAGGAAGGAGTTGCTGAGGCTGGAGACTTTCAGCACCAGGCTGTCCCGGAGAGTGATGATCTCTCCCGCCTGGATGTTCTGGCCCACCACGTAGCCCATGGGATAGGTCTCGCTGAGCACGGGCTCCTGGACCACGTTGACGCCTTTGGAGGTGAGCTCCGCTATGACTTCCTCCGCGTGCATTGCCGTGTAATCTTCCACCTTGTACGAGACGGAGGTGAAGCGGTCCATGTTGGAATCGAGTTTGTTGAAACGGTTGACCATGAAAATGATGCCGGCGATGCCCAGAATGAAAGCCAGCACGTACGCGAATGTGGTCATCGTAACGTTCCTGACGATCTCGGCCCTTCTGATCTCCAGTTCCTGATCGGAGAAATCGGAAGCCCTGCGCCTGCCGGAGTCGCCTCCGCGGACGCTCTCCCCTTCGGTGTCCTCCCTTCGGATGGCGATGGGTTTGGAGAACTCTGTGGCTTCCAGATTCTGTATGTCCGCGGCGCCGTCGTCCAGATTGTTCTCGGGAGTCAGGAAAGAGTAGCCGGGATTTGAGGATACCATTTTAAGGCGCGCATACATATCCCGGGCCGTCTGGAAACGTTCCGCGGGATCTTTCTTAGTGGCCATCATCACCAGGTCGCTGACTCCGTAAGGTATGTCCGGGTCAACGGTGTGCGGCGGCACAATGTTTCCGTCAATATGCTTGAGCGCTATGCTTACGTGGGATTCTCCGTCGAAAGGCACCACGCCGGTGACCATCTCGTAGAGCGTGATACCGATGGAATAGATGTCCGACCTCTCGTCGGTGAATCCGCCCCTGGCCTGCTCGGGAGACAGGTAATGCACCGAACCGGCGCTGTCGCCTCCGGCCTTCCTGGTGCCTTCCGTCACCGCGTGGGCAATTCCGAAGTCGCCCAGTTTCACTCTTCCTTCGTCGGTGATGAGTATGTTCTGGGGCTTGATGTCTCTGTGGATGATGCCGTGGCTGTGGGCGCAGTCGATGGCCGAAAGTATCTGGGCCGCGATGTTCAGCGCGTCTCTCCAGCCCATGGACTGAACCACGTTTATATAGGCCTTGAGAGTGATGCCGGAAACGTATTCCATCACTATGTAAGGCAGTTTGTCTTCCTGGGAATAGTCGTATATCTCGACGATGTTGGGATGGTGGAGGTCCTTGGTGGCTTCCATCTCGTTCTTGAAATGGCGCAGGAACTCCTCGTCCTCGGCATACTCTTCCCGGAGCATCTTTATGGCAACGACGCGCTCGTCCTGGAGGTCCATTGCCCGGTATACCACCGACATGCCTCCGGACCCGATCTTGCTGTCGAGCCTGTAGCGTCCGCCCAATATTATTCTGTCTGCCGAGTCAGTCTGCATCGTTTCTAATCCGTCCGATCGTTAGATCTGGTCATTGCCCCGCGCGTTTTTTTACAGCAGCACTACGACCGCCGTTATGTTGTCGTTGCCGCCCTTTTCGTTGGCCATATTGACCATTCTGCCCGCTATCTCGAAAGGCTCCGCGTCTTCCGCCAGGCACCTCTTTATCTCTTCGAAGCTCAGCATCCCGGACAATCCGTCGGAGCAGAGCATCAGCTTGTCGCCGTGGATGAACGGGTCGACGAACAGGTCGCCGGTGGGGCATGCGAAAAATCCCAGTCCGTTGGTGATCCTGTTGCTGCCGTAGAGCTTCTTCGCCTCGTCCGCCGTGAATCTGCCGCTCCTCACGAATTCGGCGTAGATGGTGTGGTCGACGGTGATCTGCCTGAGCTTTCCGCAGGAATAGATGTACGCCCTGCTGTCGCCGAAATTGATGGTGAATATGCTGTGGGACGTGACGGCGCAGGCAACCAGCGTGGTGCCCATATCCGTGTGCGCGGTCTCGTATGCGTGGCGTATTATCTCTTCGTTCGCGTCCTGGGAAGTGTGCTTCAGGAACTCGGCGGGTTCGGGTTTCCGCTCATCCGCGGCAATCTTTTTGTACCTTTCGGCGAACACTTCGGCGGCGATCTCGCTGGCAACTTCTCCGGCGCTGAGGCCTCCCACTCCGTCCGCTACGGCAAAGAGGGAGAAGGGCATATCCGGCAGGTTGGCCATGCAGAAATTGTCCTCGTTTTGCTGACGTCTCATTCCCTTGTCGGTCTTAGCGCCGTATTTCATGAATCCCTCTCAGGTAGGGGCTCCTCAGGTCTTGGCCTCGAGAGCCTTTCTCCTTAACTGGCCGCAGGCGGCTTCGATGTCTCTGCCCATGGCCCTGCGTACGGTGGCGGCCAGGCCGCCTTTCTCAAGTGTTTCTCTGAATTCGCCTATCCTCTCCCGCGCGGCGCGTCTGTAGCCCGTTCCGTCCACCGGATTTACGGGGATCAGGTTAACGTGGCAAAGCGTTCCGCCCAGCAGCCGGACAAGCTCTTTCGCGTGGGCTTCCGTGTCGTTGGTGCCGGAGATCATGGCGTATTCGTAGGTTATGCGCCGCCCGGTCTCCAGACTGTAAATATTACATATTTCAAGGAGTTTGTCAAGTTTGTATTTGTTTGCCACGGGCATCATCCGGGCCCTTTCTTCCTGAAAAGGCGAGTGCAGCGACACCGAGAGAGTGACCGGCAGATCTTCCTTCATCAGTTTTTCGATGCCGGGGATAAGGCCGCAGGTGGACAGGGACATTTTTCTGTAACTAATGTTAAGGCCTTCCGGGTCGTGGGCCTGCCGCATGAACGCCACCACGTTATCGTAATTGTCCAGGGGCTCGCCGATGCCCATCATGACCACGTGACCTACATTGACCCCCGCGTCCCGGTTCATGACCCTTATCTGCCCCGCTATCTCTCCCGCGGTCAGATCTCTGCCGAAACCGGCGTGGGCGGAGGCGCAGAAAGTGCAGCCCATCTTGCAGCCTGCCTGGGTGGAAACGCAGGCGGAGTAGCCGTACTTGTACTTCATCAGCACGCTTTCCACTATGTTCCCGTCGCCGGTGTCAATCAGGTATTTCACAGTTCCGTCAATGGCGGACACCAGCTTCCCGGCGATCTTCAAGGCGCCGTCGGAATACTTTTCCGCCAGCTCCTGCCTGAGCTTCAAAGGCAGGTCCGTCATCTCGGAAAAGGACGCGCCGGCGGAGAGCCATTTGCCTATCTGCCTTATTCTGTAGGCGGGAAGGCCGTAGGGCGAAAGTTCGGCGGCCAGCTCTTCGGGAGCCAGGTCGCTGAGGTTCACGGGCTTCGCGGTGCCTTTATTCGAATCTTTCAGCGCTGTGTCCATTTCTGTACTCCGAAAACGTCATCCGCCTGGCGCCTTCGCCCTGTATCTCAAGAATCTCCACGGAGCCGCGGCCGCATTTCGTGAGCAGCCTGCCGTCCTTGAGATAGCATTCCCCGGGAGCCGCAAGGGCCTCCGCCTCCGATTCTGCCTCTTCTTCGTCGCCCCTGCAGGCGATCGCCGTCTTCCATATCTTCACCCTCCTGCCGTCCAGTATGGAGCTGGCAACGGGAAAAGGATTCGTGCCTCTTACAAGGTCGTGCACCGCTTTTGCGTCTTTCGTCCAGTCGATGATCCCCGTGTCCCGGTCGACCGGAGGCGCGTAGGTTGCCGCTTCCGGGTCCTGTGGCTCGGGAGTGACCGTTCCGGCTTCCAGAGCCGCGAGCGTCTTCATCAGCGTAACCGGGCCTATGGCGGCCAGCATGTCGTGGAGCTCTCCCATAGTCGTATTTTCGCCGATCCGTATCCTGTCTCTCAAAAGGATGTCGCCGGTGTCCATACCCGCGTCGGTCTGCATCGTTGTCACGCCGCTCTCCTCCGCCCCGTCGATCACCGCGTGCCACAAAGGCGCAGAGCCGCGGTAGTTCGGAAGCAGGCTGGCGTGGACGTTGACGCAGCCGTAGGGCGTCACGCGGAGCACGCGCTCGGGCAATATCTTTCCGTACGCGCAGGTCACCATCACGTCTGCCCCGGCGTTCTTAAGCGTCTCGTAAAACTCGTCGGTCTTCGCCCGCTCCGGCTGGTACACGGGTATGCCGTACTTTACGGCCATCTCTTTCACCGGAGGCATCTGCATCCTGCCGCCCCGGCCTTTGGGCGCGTCCGGCTTTGTGACGCAGAGCACCACCTGATGCTCTTTTATGAGCATCTCCAGCGTGCTCAGTGCGAATTCAGGCGTTCCCAGGAAAATGACTTTCATTGAGCCGCCTCCTGCTTGCGGTAGTTCTCCGCCTTGTCCTTATAGAGCACCCCGTCCAGGTGGTCGATCTCGTGCTGGCACACCACTGCGAAGAAATCTTCCGCGTCGAAGGAGACCGGCTTTCCGTTCAGGTCGATCGCCTCCACGTGTATCTTTTTAGCCCTGACCACTTCTCCCTGGTATCCGGGAAGGCTCAGGCAGCCCTCGGTGCAGGTCTGTTCTCCTTCGAAAGACGTGATCACGGGATTTATGAGCGCTATCTTGTTCCCCTGGGTGTCGTCGATCACGGCGATCCGCCTGAGTATGCCTATCTGAGGCGCGGCCAGTCCCACACCGTCCGAGGCGTACATCGTCTCGAACATATCGTCTATAAGGCTGCGGATGCTCTCGGTCACTTCCTTGACCGGCTTGCATTTCAGCCTGAGTATTTCTTCTCCTTCGGTCCTGATGCGTCTTATTGCCATGATATCCGCTCCTCTTCGGTTTCCTCTCAGTTTTCGAACACGGTGGCCAGCCTCATTCCGGCCCCGGGCTTCATTTTATCATAATTTTTAAGGAAAAGGTCAATTATCTTGTCCCGTTTTTCTGCTTTCACCGTCAATTGCCACCTGTACCTCCCCGCGATCCTGGGCACCGGCTCCCTCGAAGGACCCAGCACCGCCGTCCCCGGATCTCCCCCGGCGTCCTCCCGCATTGCCGCGGCCAGACCGTTCAGGTATGTGTACACGGCTTTATCGTCAACTCCGGACACGCGTATGCTGCCCAGCGAACAGAAAGGCGGATATATCATCGCCTTGCGGAACCGTATCTCTTTTTCATAAAAGGCTTCGTAATCCCCTTCCGAGGCCGCCTTCAGCGATCCGTCGTCCACGTTATACGTCTGTACCGCCACCAGGCCTCCCGCGGAGCTCCTTCCGGCCCTTCCGGCCACCTGGGAGATTATCTGGAACGCTTTCTCCCCCGCGTCGTATTCCGGCCGGTTTATCTGCCCGTCCGCGTCGACGACGCACACCAGCCCTACGTCCGGGAAGTCGTGTCCCTTGGTTATCATCTGGGTACCTACAAGGAAAGGCACGTTGTCCTTCCTGAACTTTTTAAGTATGGCGCCGTGGCCGTCCCTGCCTCTCACCGTGTCCGAATCCATCCGGAGCACTTCCGCTTCGGGGAACAGTTTTTTGAGTTCCTGCTCCACCCGCTCGGTGCCGGGGCTTCCGAATCCGAGCACCTTCGAGCCGCAGGCCGGGCAGCTTTCGGGGGCCGGAGCGGTCCTGCCGCAATAGTTGCAAAGTAAACGCCTGGCACCGCTGTGGAAAGTCATAGGAAGGCCGCAGAAAGAGCAGATCATTGACCGGCCGCATTCTCTGCAGTACATTCTGGAACTGTATCCCCGCCTGCCTACGAAGAGCATGGCCTGGCAGCCCCGGCTGTAATTGTCCGAAAGCGCTTTCTTCATGGTTCCGGAGAATATGTGCCCCTGCGCCAGCGCGCTCCGCTCGTCCCGCATATCTATTATTTCCATTTTGGGAAGCTGTCCCGCTCCCGCTCTTCTGGTCAGCCTGAGCAGCTGCATCTCACCGTCAAGAGCCCTGTGATACGTGCACACGTCCGGCGTGGCCGAACCCAGCAGCAGCGATGCGCTTTTACCGAACCGGAGCTCAGCCACCTCGCAGGTGTCGTACCTGAGGCCCGTCTCTTCGGATCTGTAGGAACTGTCGTGAGCCTCGTCGATGATCACCAGCCGCACGTCGGGAAGGGGCGCGAAAATGCCGGACCTGGTGGCCACCAGCACCCGGGCAATGCCCTTCTTCATCCTGTACCATTCCCGCTCCCGCACCGCGTCGCCCAGGGCCGAATGCCACACCGCCACGCTGTCGCCGAAACGGGCCGTAAAATGCGATATCATCTGGGGCGTCAACGATATCTCCGGTACCATCACTATGACGCTGCCGCCTTTTTCCAGCACGTAGGAGATGAGGTGCATGTAGACCTCGGTCTTGCCGCTGCCGGTGATGCCGTGGAGCAGGAACCTGCCCCTGGCCCCGGAGTCCAGAGAAGCTCTGACCGCCGAAAACGCCGCCTCCTGCTCCTCGTTTAAAACGTGCTCGGCGTACGTGGGAAGCAGTTCCGCAGCCTTGCCGCCCGGGCTTCTTCCCGTGGCATATGCGGCGATGTCCTCCGCGCCCGCGTCACGTTCTCCGAGCCTCACCAGCCCCTTTTTCTCCAGCGCCTTGACGTGGATCCGTTTCGCGTCCGTCTTTAAAAGCAGCCGCTCCAGGTCCTCCGTGCCGGAAGCGCCTTCCTCCGAAAGCGCCTCAAGTATCCTTATCTGGTAGATGCTTCTGAGTCCGGTCTCGGAGACCAGTTTGACCGCCTCTTCCCTGCCGACTGAAAGCTCCACGGTCTCGGTCTTCCTGGAAAGGGCTTTTTTATTTTCTCTGAAGGGCCGTATGCACCGGACCGCGGTGCCGGGAGTGCAGGCGTACAGTTTCGTAAGGCCGCGGCACAGCTCGATCTCGTCCTCCGAAAGAGGCTCGTCCTCGTAGGCCCTTTTGACCTGCTTCAGCACGATCTTCTTTTTGCCTGACACTGTACCGGACGTTTCGCCGGACAGCTTGCCGGGCAATTTTCCGGATATCTTGCCGGAAAGTGCCGCTCCGTCAACGGCATTGCCCTCCGCCGCCCCTTCCCGGTCTACTTCCCACACCAGCGCCTCCCGCTCCTTATTGCCTCTCCCGAAGGGCACAACGACAAACATACCCCGCCTGAGAACGCCCTCATCCACGAGAGCCGCTTCGTCAGCGAGGTAGGTATAGAGCCGGTCGAACGCCAGCGTGCTGTCCAGCAGATAGACCTTAACGAGAACCGTCAAATCTCCGGTAATCCTTTCCGAATGAGACGCGCATCTTCACCGGAAGATCCGTTCTTCACTCTTTTTCCGGCGGGATCAGGTGTACTGTCTTATGAACGAGGGCATGGTCTCCTCGTCGCCGTTTATGCTGATATAAAAGTCCGCGTTGTGCTCCTCGGAGATCTTGGCGATGCCGTCGAAGAATTTCTTCAGGGACTCCGCGTCCTGGTGTACTATATATGTCAATCCGTCGATGAATATGGTTTCAATGTCGTAGTTCTGCGAAGCCACTCCGCAGATAAATCCCAGAAACGCGTCCGATCCGAACACAGGATAGTCGAGAATGTTGATAAATCTGATCTTATGCGAGAGCTTCATCAGGAGCTCGTTGCTGTCGTCGATGTATACCACCGCGCCGTTTGATTCCTTTACGATAGCGTTTGCGGATTCGAGCATCTGCTTAGTCTTGCCGGTGCCTTTCTTTCCGTAGAATACCTTTATCATTTTAACCGCCTCCCCGGATAATCGTTGACTATACTTTATCACATCGGAGCCGAAATTACAACCACCACTTCGGGATTCGTGCCCGATCTCCAGGGACCCAGGGAGCAGCCTACGCCGGAGGTGATATACAGTTCGTAACCGTTGACGAGGTGCCTGCCGTAGTATATGCCCTGACGGGGCAGTTTGTCCTTTTTCAGCACCGAGAATTCCAGCTTGCGGAACATTTTCATCTGGCCGCCGTGGGTGTGGCCCGCGAGCACTCCGGCAACGCCCCGGCTCAGTTCTTCGTCTTCTCCCAGTTCCAGCAGCACGTCCGCGTTGTGGGTGGCAATGAACAGTTCGAGCCCTTTCGAGGCCGCGATCCCTTCCCATTCTTTTATCAGTTCCCGTCGGTCGCGGTCGCTGTAATGGAAGTCGTTGAGGCCTCCGACCATCACGCCGTCAACGACCGTATACTCGTCGTCCAGTACGCGCACGTCTCCGGGAAGCGCTTTCAATTCTGCCATGAACGCGTCCCTGCCCCCGGGAAAAGCCTCCGCGGCGTCGTTGTCGTGGTTGCCCATGGTGATGATCACCGGGATGCCGGCGCCCATTGTCATCGTCATGATGAATTGCTTCGCCAGTTCGAATTCGGAGATCTTATTGACCAGGTCTCCAGTTATGAGCAGGAATTTTCCGCCGGACTCCTTCACGGCGTCCAGGATGGCGCCCCATTTCACGGGCATCATAGAAATGTGCAGGTCGGAAATGAAACAGAAACGGGCCGCGCCGCCTTCCCCTGCCTTCGACGGAAAAGCCGTTTCCACCATCAGCAGTTCTCCGGCACGCAGCCGCATCCTTCTTAAAACTATTGACCCTATTATGATAAGGGAGCAGATAACGATTATAAAAACGTACCAGAACATGGCTCAGACCAGCGCATCAGGACCAGTTGTCCTGCTTCACGTCAACGTCTCCCGCCTTTACGTCCTTGTTCAGCTTGCCTTTTTTCTTCTTCGTCTTTTCGCCGTCTTCCGCGGGAGGCACAATATCCTTCTTAAAGACCAGCAGCCAGATTATCCTGATCAGCCCGATCAGCAGGAGCAGCCCGGCCAGGCCGTAGGCGATGTAGCACAGCGTCTGAATGAAATCCGAAAGCCGGTATGTGGTATTCTCTTCCAGCGCGGCAATATTGTCCGCCCTCGTTCCGGTGGCTGGCGCGTCGGTGGCGTCGATATCCTGCCCTCCCGTCTCGGTCACTCTGGCGGCGGAACCGCTTACGGGCGGCGGCGTCAATTTCCCCAGCGTGGGAGGCGTGGTGGCTTCCGGGACCTCGGTGGGAGTCCTGGTGGGATAAGGCGTTCTCGTGGGCGACGGCGTCGGCACGTCCGTTATTTCGGGCGTGGCAGTGGGCGCCTCGGGAGTCTCCGTCTCTTCCGGCACGTCCGTATTTTCGGGCGTTTCGGTCACGTCCGGAGTTGGTTCGCCCGGCGTAGGCTCGTCTGTGGCAGGTCCGTCGGTGACATCGGGAGTTTCGGTAGCAGGCTCGCCGGTGGCCGGCACGTCCGTAGCGGGAACGTCGGTGGGCGCCTCCGTTTCGGGCGCGTCAGTGGCAGGAACTTCGGTATCTGCAGGCGGGGTCTCGGTGGCGGGAGCGTCGGTCTCGGGCACGTCAGTGGCCTGGTCCGGCGTTTCCTCAGGCGTTCCGGGAGTGTCGTCAGGCTCCGCGGGAGCCTTTGTTTCGAGTTCCGATGGGTCGGAAGTGTCTGAAGCTTCCCCGGGCTCCGCCGCGTAAACGCCGCTCTTTTCAGGCAACAGTTTCAGGCCGGCGCGCCCTGCCGCGAACAGCATAGAAGCGCACAGAATTATGATTATGAGATCGGTGAATACGTCTTTTCCGCCTGTCCCGGCTTCCCCGTTTTTCTTTTTGCGGTTTCTGCCCCAGATAAGATATCCGACGGCTATGCCGGTCCAGATGCCCACGAACACCGCCGCGAATATCCAGAGTATTACCGATTTGACTGAGAACAGGAATTCATCGTCCTCATCGCCGTTGACGGTCTTTTCGCCGGGATCGGTGGCGGCGTCATTGCCGGGCGTCACCTGAGCCGTAGGCAGTTCATTGTCCGTCTGGCCGCCGGGCGTGGCAGAAACGACGGGCCCGGAAGAGCCGTAGGGGTCTCCCGTTTCGGGAGCTCCTGACGTGACGGGCTCGGTGGTATCGGGAGAGGCGGAGGGGTCGAAAGTGACGTCCGAAGAAGCTCCGGGGCTTGCGGGCTCCGTAGGCTCCCCTGTATATGGCGCGGAAGAAGGATCATCCGTAACGTCATCCGTGGGAGGCGCGTCCGGCGTTTCCGCAGCGTACTCTGTAGGTTCAGGCGAAGGCGTAACGTCCGGAGTGGCCGTGGGAGTTCGCGTGGGGTCCGGCGTCTTCGTTGGCGTAGGCGAAGGAGTCGCAGTAGGCTTCTCCGTAGGCGTCGGTGTAGGCGAAGGCGTGGGAGAAGGCGTGGCGGTAGGTTTCTCCGTAGGCTTCGGCGGAATGTAAAGCTTTTTAGAATAAACAGTATCGGGCTTGAACTCGTCGTAATTCTCGTCGGAATATTGCCTGAGCGTGGCCTTGATTGTCTCCGTTTCGTCCCTGGGGCTGCCGTCCGCCACCTTCAGGGTTATCTTGCAAAGAGTGCCCGAACCGGTGCCGTTGCCGTCTGCCTGGAGCACTGTCACAAGGCCCGGAACGTCCTGGGACCAGGAGACCGTATCCGCCAGCATGCCAGATTTGTCGCTGCCCACGTATTCGACTTTCGAACCGAATTCCACCGTTATCAGGCTGCCCGTGACTTCCACGTCGCACTGGTATTTCAGGGTCAATACGAAGGTCCCGCCAGGCTCGATCTCGTCGGTGGACAATTCGAAATACGCCCTGTTCTCCGCCCGTACCGTAGAAACGTTGGCCGGGCCCCCCAGCGTCAGCACAGCTGTCAGCGCGGCGGCGATCACGGCGAAAACGGCAACGAAAAGGGATCTGCTTCCGAAACGAATATTCTTTTTTCCTTCATTCTCTTTCTTAAACATTCGGTCCGCTCCGGTACGTCAGTCTAACTTTATCTTACCAAGGAGATATTGACGCAGTTTCGCGAAATCTCCTATTCCAAGCTCTCCGTCGCCATTCAGGTCTCCGGCGTAAACGTATATCTCGACGATGATGCCGCCCTTCAGAAGCTGCTGCCTCATCTTGGCGAAATCGCCTATTCCCACCTGTCCGTCGCCGTTGACGTCGCCGCTTATCACCACGGTATATTCGGAGACCACGTTTCCGCCGCTGATCAGCAGGATCTTGTTGCCGGTGGCAACGGCCGCGTCGTTCCCCTGAAGAGTGCCGTCGGCTTTGACCACGGTCAGCGAGCCGTTCCCGCCTCCCGTGACCGCCAGCAGCTCGGACAACGACGCTACGGAAGTATCAGCGCCTATGCCCCTGATCAGGACGATGCCGGAGGAGGTCTCTTCGGTACGGAGTTTCTCCGAAAGGAACGTCAGTTCCGGTCCGTCGGCAGGCCCTGCGGTAGGTCCGGTCGTGGGCTCAGTGGCAGGCGCAGTCGTGGGCGCGGTCGTAGGCACCGTGGTAGGCACGGTCGTGGGCGCAGTAGTTGGCACAGCGGTAGGCGCAGTGGTGGGCACAGCCGTAGGCACCGGCGGGGGCAACGCGGTAGGCGATGCGGCGGGCGATGCGGTAGGCTCGGTACCCGGGTCATTATATCCCACTTCGTCCTTTTTTGCCACATCTATCTTCACCGAAGCGGAGTAGATCACCGCACCGGATCCGTCGATAACTTCCGCCGTGATCCTGTAAACGCCCTTGACCTCCGGGTTCCATACCGCAGTCGGATCTGCCTTGACCAGAGTCAGTTTCTTCCCTCCCGGAAGCTCGTAAGTGTACCGTATCTTAACCGCTCCCGAGGCGCCTCCGGAGCCCGAGCCGCTTCCCGGTTTGGGTATGTCTACCGAGCTGGTCTGTAGCCGCAATACCGCCTGCCCCCCGGCCTTGAGCGCCGCTCCTCCCGGAGTCCTGACCGTCAACCCTTTAAGGTCCGTGGTGACAAGCTCCGCCGCGGCGTATTCGGTCCCGCCGGATTCGAAAGCCACGGTCCCCGTAAATACGCTGCCCGAGGCGTCTTTTATGAACACTCTCGCCTGGCTGAAGCTGCCCGTATCGCCGCTTCCCACCAGCGCGGGAGAGGTAACGAGCCCTTTGGTGCCGCTGCCTGCGAAAGGCGTCTGAGGCTGCACGTTCAATATCTCGCCGTCAGGCACGCCGTAAAACTTCACCGCGTTTTCGGGCAATGCCGGAGCCACGTTTTCAAGCACGTTCAGCGTCACGTACGAACCCACGCTGCGGCCCCCGGAGGACAACGACACGTTGACCGTCGCCGTGCCCGCGGCGGAAGTATCGACACCTGAACCGGCAAAGCTCACGGAAACAGGACGGCCGCGAAGGTCATTGACGCCGCAGGCGTCTTTCAGCATGTTTTCGGTAACCGTCGCGCCCTTCTTTACGGTGAGTTCTCCCGCGGCGCCTGAAGCCAATTCTGCGGGCAGGTCTCCTGAAACGCTCTTTACGGCGGGCAGCATCCCCGTTATGGTCTGGGATGCGCCGGAAGAAAGCCGTTCCGTGGAATAGAAAAATACGAAGCAGCATTCGGTGCCGTATTCCGTGACTCTGATGGCAGAAGCCATGCCGCAGCTTTTTATGGAAGAGAGCAGCACGGTGCGGCTGCTGTCCGTATTCATAAGAGAGCCTATAAAGGCCTCCGCCGCTCTTCCGGCGTCGGTAATCGAAAAGTCCGTGAAATATTTGAAGACGAACCCGTTAACGCCGCTGACGCTCCCTGCCGAGGAGGATATGGCGGAACCTGCGGAGGCGGATCTGGCCTGGGCAGCAGAGGCCCCGGACACGGGCACGTCTCCGGAGACTGCCGAGATGGCGGCGTAGGAAGCCAGGCCGGAAAGCGCGCTGCTGTTGTCGCAGGCGTCCAGGCCGTATGAGGCGCGCAGATCGGAATAGTAATTGTATGACGCCGCGTCCGCCGAGGCGGTGACTTCGTCGTTTTCGGAATAATAAACGGGATCGAAGCAGCTGACGGATTTTAATTTGCCCGCTGCCAGGACACGGGAAGCGCTGTTGCCTGCGCCGCCGAAAGCTCCGCCGAACAGCGCAGCGGCGAGCACCGCCGCCGTCAATGCCGCGACGACGACCGCCGTACAGGCAAAAACAGCCGCAAAACTCCCCTGCCGCCCGGTCTTTACGACCCTTGGCGGCGCCGGACAACGTTCTCCTGGCTGCCTTTTGCGGATATACATCTGAGCTTTCTCCCGTCGGGGGCTTTATCTTCTGTTTCTGTAAAAATGCTTCCGTGTTCGTCAAATGCCGTTGACCGCGCGCCGTTTCGAAAAGGGCGTTTCCGGAGGCAGGCGCCCGGGATTGACAAAGAGCCAGTATAATTATAACATATATGTCAAGACTCTTAACTACGCCGTTTACGTAGTTCGGGCGGCGCTTCGATCGCGCTCCTGCGGCGGTCCTGCGGCTGCCGGAAGGGTCCTTCACTAAAAGGAAGGTCTTGAAAAATGCTGATCCACGGGCTTCAGAAACTGACGCTGCTCGATTTTCCGGGAAAGATCGCCTGCACGGTCTTCACGGCAGGGTGCAATATGCGCTGCCCCTTCTGCCACAACGCCGCGCTCGTCACTCATATCGACCCCGAAGCGGTGATGGAAGACGAGGAATTTTTCGCTTTCCTTAAGAAGCGCACCGGCATGCTGGACGGCGTGGCGATCACCGGCGGAGAACCTACCCTCGATCCGGGCCTGACCGGTTTTATGGAAAACGTGCGCGCCCTGGGCTTCCTGGTCAAACTGGACACCAACGGTACGAGGCCCGACGTCCTCCGGACCGTGCTGGAGCGCGGCCTGGCGGATTACGTGGCAATGGATATCAAAAATTCTCTCGAAAAATACGCTCTCACTTCCGGCGTCCCCGGCGTCTCCCTTGACCGCATAAAAGAGAGCGCGTCAATGCTTCTTTCCTCCGGCGTTCCTTTCGAATTCCGCACCACCGTGGTGGACTCGCTGCACTCGGTGGAGGACTTCGTGTCCATCGGCCGCTGGCTCGCGGGGCCCGAGCCCTACTTCCTCCAGAATTTCAAGGATTCCGGAGACCTTATCGACCCGGTAATGAAAGGAAAAACGCCTGCCGAAATGGAAGAATGCCTCCTGGCAATAAAGAAATATATCCCGAACGCGGAGCTCAGGGGCATCTGAACACCGTGTCGGCGTTTTACGATAGTGGATTCCTTATGAAGCACACAGAGGCTGTTCCTCCGTTTACGTTAACGTAACTGGTTTAAAACTAAACTCTTTAAAAAACTTTGTTTCTTTGAGCTTTTTAAAAACACGAGATGAGCAAAAAAGCATCTTGTATCCAAAACCGCTTCCGAAACAGTGACCGGTAGTAAACACTTCATAGTTTTTTATATCGGCATAGTTCAGTTCGGGAACATAAACGTTTGGAAATCTGGGACATATTTTAACACAGTCATCATAAACAACTTTGTTTGCCCTGAAAATATTATCTTCACCTATTATATCACAGTTAACGTTTATCAACTCTGTTGGTATTTGATTCTTAGATTCAACCTGAAACAAATCATCTCTTTCTGTGTTGTTTGCACCTTCCACAACACAAAACGAAAAGTCGATGGATATATCTTCCAAAATATTTTTCAGTTCTTTGTTACAGAACATTACACTCATATCTTGCTGTACGCCAACTAAACACTTTTTCTTATAGATTCGAGTTATCTTAAATGGACCCACTTGACTTCTTGAATGGTTACTGTATTTATAGGTTTTATTGCCAAAGTCATCTATCAGCAAAGCGTTTTTCGGGGCGACCTGAACCAAAAAAAATAACGCATTATTTATTTCTTCTGCGGAATATTCGATGTTGACATTCAGTCGCGTCACGCTTTTTAAAGATGGTTCATCTACTGTTTCGTAGTTAAGAACATCATCAAAAATAAGATGTCCATACACTTCCTTGAATGGTATGCCCCTTTGATTCAAATATCTTAACATACCTTCTGAACATTTGGTCGAATAACTATATGTAATAATCATATCACCATTCTCCGAATATTATCAATTCAGCCCACATCAGTAACGTTCTTACGCTCGCGATTTTAACATGCGCGCGACTTAAAAACAATTTATTTTTGAGCAGCGGCACAGGCCTCATATGTTCTGCACGGTTAAGCCGGACCGAGATCGAAAATACGGCGAAATAACGGCCACGGGACGCGAATCTCAGGACTTTTGCAGTGTCGGCGGCAAAATCGCAGCCGTCTTGACCGGCTTCCGTCGGCGCCCCGGGCCCCGCCCGCCTCATTGTCCGCCTTCAACCACTACATATTGTGGCTACCCGCAAAAATTTTTACAATATTTTGTTATTTCCTATTGACACGCCTGTTCGTGCGGTATTATAATCGCAATGTACGCGGCTTTGAACAGTTTGCCCGGATTTAAGACAGAAAGTCATACGGATCGGCACGCAAAAACGGCTGAAAACACGGTCCGGCAGAGCGCCACGCGCTTCGAAAAAAGTTCGGTCAACGCTGCGAAAAATACATCCAGGGAGTGTAAACCATGTATCAGGTACTAAAGAGAGACGGAAAAGTCTCGGAATTCAATCTCAGCAAGATCAGCAACGCCATCACCCGCGCCTTCGACGCCGTCGACAGACAGTATAACGCCAGCATAATCGACCTGCTGGCTCTGAAAGTCACCGCCGAATACGAGCCGAAGATCAAAGACGGCCTCATCGCGGTTGAAGATATCCAGGACAGCGTGGAGACCGTGCTCGTCCAGGCCGGTTACGCGGACGTGGCCAAAGCGTACATTCTGTACCGCAAGCAGCGCGAAAAACTCCGCAACATGAAGTCCACCATCCTTGACTATAAGGAACTGGTCGACAACTACGTCCAGTCCATCGACTGGCGCGTTAAGGAGAACTCCACCGTCACCTATTCCGTCGGCGGCCTTATCCTCCACAATTCCGGCGCCATCACCGCCAACTACTGGCTCAGCGAGATATACGACGAAGAGATCGCCAACGCCCATAAGAACGCGGATCTGCACCTTCACGATCTGGCCATGCTCACCGGCTACTGCGCCGGCTGGTCTCTGAAGCAGCTCATCCAGGAAGGCCTGGGCGGCATCCCCGGAAAGATCACTTCCTCTCCCGCCAGCCACCTGGCCACCCTCTGCAACCAGATGGTCAACTTCCTGGGCATCATGCAGAACGAATGGGCCGGCGCCCAGGCGTTCTCCTCCTTCGACACCTACCTCGCCCCCTTCGTAAAGGCGGACAACCTCTCCTACCGCGACGTTAAGAAGTGCATCGAGTCCTTCATTTTCGGCGTCAACACCCCCAGCCGCTGGGGCACCCAGGCTCCCTTCTCCAACATCACTCTCGACTGGACCGTGCCAAACGACCTGGCCGAGCTCAACTGCATCGTGGGCGGAAAAGAGATGCCCTACAAGTACAAGGACTGCAAGGAAGAGATGGATATGGTCAACAAGGCCTTCATCGAGATCATGATCGAAGGCGACGCCAACGGCCGCGGCTTCCAGTACCCCATCCCCACCTACTCCATCACCAGAGACTTCGACTGGTCCGACACAGAGAACAACCGCCTTCTTTTCGAGATGACTGCTAAATACGGCACTCCCTACTTCTCCAACTATATCAACAGCGATATGGAGCCCAGCGACGTCAGGTCAATGTGCTGCCGCCTCCGCCTCGACCTCAGAGAGCTCCGCAAAAAGTCCGGCGGCTTCTTCGGAAGCGGCGAGAGTACCGGTTCCATCGGCGTTGTCACCATCAATATGCCGCGCATCGCGTACCTGTCCAAAACTCCCGAGGAGTTCTACCGCAGGCTCGACCATATGATGGACGTTGCCGCCAGGTCCCTTAAGATCAAGCGCACCATCATCACCAAGCTCCTGAACGAAGGCCTCTATCCCTACACCAAGAGATATCTGGGCACCTTCGACAACCACTTCTCCACCATCGGCCTCGTGGGCATGAACGAAGCCTGCCTGAACGCCGCCTGGCTGAAGCAGGACCTGACCCATAAAGAGGCCCAGGAGTTCACGAAGGACGTGCTGAATCATATGAGGAACCGCCTCTCCGACTATCAGGAGAAGTACGGAGACCTGTACAACCTGGAAGCCACTCCCGCCGAGTCCACCAGCTACAGGCTTGCCAAGCACGACGTGGCCAGGTACCCCGACATCATCACTGCCGGCGGAGATTGCGGAACGCCTTACTACACCAACAGCTCCCACCTGCCCGTCAGCTTCACTTCCGACATATTCGACGCCCTTGACATCCAGGACGAGCTCCAGACTCTGTACACCTCCGGCACCGTGTTCCACGCCTTCCTGGGCGAGAAGCTCCCCGGCTGGCAGTCCGCGGCGAACCTGGTGCGCAAGATCGCCGAGAACTACAAGCTTCCCTACTACACCATGTCGCCTACGTATTCCATATGCCGCAAGCACGGATACCTCACCGGCGAGCAGGACCGCTGCCCTCACTGCGGAGAAGTCACGGAAGTGTACAGCCGCATCACCGGTTACTACCGTCCCGTTTCCAACTGGAACGCCGGCAAGACCCAGGAGTTCAAGGACCGCCGCCTGTACGACATCCCTCATTCCAAACTTAAGAGGAACGGCCAGGTGATCGTTGACGGAGCCTCCTGCTGCGACACGGAAGCCGCTCAGGCGGTCGTGGAGAAAGCCACGGAAGCGGCCAGGCAGGCCAACGAGAGCGGCAGAAAGCTTCTGCTCTTCGCCACCAAGACCTGCCCCAACTGCCGCATGGCAAAGACAATCCTGGACAACGCCGGCATCGTTTACGAAGTGATCGACGCCGAGGAAAATCCGGATCTCACCATGAAATACGGCGTAAAGCAGGCGCCCACGCTCATCGTTGCCGAAGGCCCCTCGATCCAGAAGATCGTCAACGCCTCCAACATCAAGCGCTACGTGACGGGCTGACGACGTCAAAAAACAACAGCGCCTGAGCGGCTGTGCTTCGGCCGGCTGCCCGGGCGCTTATAAGCTTATAAGGTGATTTTTATGTATGATGTCATTATTATCGGCGGCGGTCCGGCTGGTCTGACTGCCGCTGTTTACGCTCTGAGAGCTTCCAAAACGGTACTCATCCTCGAAAAAGAGACTGCAGGCGGCCAGATCACTCTGTCGCCTCTCGTGGAGAACATCCCCGGGTTCGCCGCCATCTCCGGCACGGACTTCGCTGACAAACTTCTGGACCAGGTGTTGTCCCAGGGCGCCGAACTGGATCTGGGCGAGGCCGTGTCGCTGGAGGACAGGGGCTCGTATAAAGTCGTGAAGACGGATATGGGAGACGAGTACGAAGGCAGGAGCGTCATCATTGCCACCGGCGCGGCGCACCGCCATCTGGGGCTCCCCGGCGAAGAGAATTTCATCGGCAACGGCATTTCCTTCTGCGCGGTGTGCGACGGCGCCTTCTATAAAGGCAAGACCGTTGCCCTGGTGGGCGGCGGCAACAGCGCTCTCGTGGAGGCGGTCATGCTCTCCGACCTGGTGGAAAAACTCTACATCCTGCAGGACCTTCCCTTCCTCACCGGCGAGCAGAAGATGCAGGAAAAATTAAGGGCCAAGGACAACGTGGAGATCCTCACCGGCGTTAAGGTCAAAGGCTTCATCGGAGAAGACGAGTTCGGCGGCGTCGTCATCGAGCAGGACGGCAATGCCAGAGAAATGAGAGTCGACGGGCTGTTCGTAGCCATCGGCACCGTGCCTCAGAACGGCGCCTTCGCGGACCTCCTGGACCTTGACGAGCGCGGCTACATCATCGCCTCGGACAACGTAAATACAAAGACCCCGGGACTTTTCGTCGCCGGGGACTGCAGAGTCAAGCGTATCCGCCAGGTCACCACCGCCGCGTCAGACGGCGCCGAAGCCGCCCTGGCCGCAGTGGCCTACGTCGACAGCCTCAAAGGCTGAGGCCCGACGGCGCGAGACCGACCGCTCGTTTGATCGTTGCGTGAATAACAAACTCAGATCTTGTATATCTTCTGAATGGTCTTGTAATCACCGACCACCAGTAAAGTATCGTCACCTGTAAGCAGCGTCGAGGGAGAGACCGCGACGTTGAATTTTCCGTCGCATTTAAGTCCGACGATGTTGATGTTGAAATTGCGGCGGATGTCCAGCTGCCCGACGGTCTTGCCCTTCCAGTTCTCAGGAACGGTGACCTCGAACATTCCGTATTTTTCATCGATGCTCACGTAATCCAGAATGTGCTCAGAGCTGTACCTGATGGCCGCTATCTTGGCCATCTGCTTCTCCGGGTATACCACTTCGTCCGCCCCGTTGCGCAGCAGGAACTTCTCCTGCGGGTCGCGCTCGGCCCTCGACACCACGTGCTTCGCGCCCAGCTCTTTCAAGTTCAGAGTAGTCTCCAGAGAGCTCTGGAAATCGCCGCTTATTGTCACGATGCAGCAGTCGAAATTCCGGACCCCCAGGGAAGCGAGAAACTCCTTGTCCGTGCCGTCGCCGATCCTGGCCTCCGACACCAGGTCGATGGCTTCATTGACCATCCGCTCGTCCCGGTCAACGGCCATGACCTCGTGGCCCAGATTGCTGAGATGATAGCAGAGATGCTTTCCGAACCTGCCAAGTCCTATAACAAGAAAAGATTTCATACCGTTTCTCCTTTCAGCCCACCGTCAATTTGCCCAGCGGCAGCCTTGAATTGTCTTTGTAATCCGAAACCGCGGCGTATATCAGCGTCAGTCCGCCCGTACGTCCCACGAACATCATCACCATCAATATGATCCTGGAAGCCAGTCCCAGCCCCGGCGTTATTCCGAGAGAAAGCCCCACGGTGCCCACGGCCGAAGCAGTCTCGAACAGGCAGGTCTCCACCGGGATCCCCTCTATGGCGCTGATCGCCAGGGCGCCTCCGAAGAACAGCGCCAGGTACAGCATCAATATTGCCAGGGCGCTGCGGCTCACGTCGGGATCGATCCTTCTTCCGAAGAAGCCGGTCTCTTTTTTACGGCGGAAAATGGATATCATACTGCCGAACAGCACCGCCGCGGTGGTGGTCTTCATACCGCCCGCCGTTGACCCGGGAGCGCCGCCGATCAGCATAAGCACTATTATAATTGCCCTGCCCGCGCCGTTCATCTGAGTAAGATCCACTGTATTGAATCCGGCCGTTCTGGGCGTCACCGCCTGGAACAGGGACACCAGCGTCCTCTCCCCTAAAGGCAGATCCGAGAACTCAAATATGAAGAAAAATACCGCGGGGATCACCGTCAGCACCAGGCCTGTCACAAGTATGACCTTTGATTGCATGGTGTATTTTTTCAAGTGGAATTTGTTTTCCTTAAAGTCGTCCCAGGTCATATAGCCGATGCCGCCGGTGATGATCAGCAGCATCACTACTATGTTGATCAGCGGGTCGGAACGCATGGCGGTCAACGACGAGAACTCGCCGGTGGTCTTGCCCATCACGTCGAACCCGGCGTTGCAGAAAGCGGAGATAGAATGGAAGAAGGACATCCAGACGCCCCTGCCGCCGTAATGCCGTATGAATCCCGGCAGCATCAGCAAAGCGCCGGACAATTCGAATATCAAAGTCATCAGTACGATGAACCGGGTGAGCCGCACGATCCCGCCCATTTTAGGCGCGGATATGGCCTCCTGCATGACGCTGCGCTGGGCAAGAGATATCTTCTTCCTGGCCAGCAGCGCTATCAGCGCGGCAACCGTGATGACGCCCAGTCCTCCGATCTGTATCATTACCAGTATCACAGCCTGGCCGAAGGGAGACCAGTAGCTGGCCGTGTCCTTTACCACCAGTCCCGTAACGCAGACTGCGGAAGTGGAGGTGAACAGCGCGTCGCTGAAAGACGTGGCGGTCTTCTCCGCGGAAGAGACCGGCAGGCACAGCAGCAGCGCTCCCAGCAAGATCACTCCGGCGAAGCCGATTATGATCTTCCGAAAGGGGCTCATCCTGAATTTCTTTTTTACTTCCATCTCTGTGTTTTGTTCCACGTTACACCACCTGGCAGATCACGAATTTCAGGTAATCCGTCTCCGGCACGTTCAGGAGCACGGGATGGTCCGGCGCCTGATGCCTTATCTCCACTATTTTCAAAGAAACGCCCGCGTCGACCGCCGCTTCCTTCAGCATTTGCAAAAACAGTTCCGTCGTCATAAAATGAGAGCAGGAACAGGTGGCCAGGAAGCCTCCCCTTCCAAGGGCTTTGATGGCCTTGCAGTTGATCTCCCTGTAGCCGTTTCTGGCGTTGCCCAGGGTCCTGGAACTCTTGGTGAAGGCAGGGGGATCCAGGATGATCATTTCGGGCTTTTTCTCGGGCCTCAGGGACGCGGCGTCGTCCAGGAAGTCGAACACGTCCGCGCACACGAACTCGACCTTGTCCTCCATCCCGTTGAGCTCCGCGTTGGCCTTTGCGGCCTCCAGGGCGGTTTTGGACACGTCCACGGCCACGCTGGACTTTGCACCTCCCGCTATGGCGTTCAGTGAGAAGGAGCCGGTGTGGGTGCACAGATCGAACACCTTCATATCCCGGGCCATCCTCGCCACCGCCCTGCGGTTGTACTTCTGGTCCAGGAAGAAGCCTGTCTTCTGGCCTTCGGCGAAATCAACTTTATACCTGATCCCGTTCTCCGTGATCAGCGTGGAAGTGTTTCCGTCGTTCGGGAATCCTTCCGCCCAGCCGGAAAATCTGGGAAGCCCCTCCAGCGTCCTTATAGGCGACTCGTTGCGCTCGTAAATGCCCTTAATGCCCGGGATCTCCTCCAGCAGCGCTTCGAACACCGTCTTTTTCACCAAATCCGTGCCGTAGGACAATACTTCCGCCGCCAGGTATCCGCCGTACCGGTCCACTGTTAATCCGGGAAACCCGTCCGACTCTCCGAAGATCATACGGCAGGCGTCGATATCCTCCCCCATCACGGTCCGCCTGTAGTCGACGGCATATCTCACCCTCCGCCGCCAGAAAGCTTCATCGAACTTCTCGTTGGCGTTGTCCGTCAATACCCTGACGGAGATCTTGCTCGCGGCGCTGTAAAAGCCGGAGCCCAGGTATTTGCCGGATTCGTTGACCACGTCCACGATGGCGCCGTTGGGGAAGTCCTCCGGAACGGAAGACAGGAGCTCCTGGCCGTACACCCAGGGGTGGCCCAGGCGCAGGGAGCGTTCGGCTTTTTTATTGACCGTCACCGACGGAAAAGCGCGTTCCTGTTTCAAACCGGATCCTCCGTTAATTTTCTCATTGAGCCGGGCATATACGCCCTCCGGCTTATTTTATCACTTGTTTTAATTCGGGGCAAGAGTGTATAATGAGCGTTGAACGTATGCTTTTCGCGTGCGGACGGACTAAAGCTGAAAACGGAAGTGCATTTTAAGTGAACCATTCGATGAACAAAAGATCAGACTGCTGCCGGAAAGGCACGGGAAAAGCCACTGAAAAAACAACGGAAAAGAAACTCAGGATCGCCCTTATTTTCGGAGGCCGGTCAACGGAGCACGCCGTATCCTGCGTTTCCGCCTTGAATATCATCAACAACATCGACCGCGAAAAATACGACCTGGTCAATATCGGCATCACCTACAGCGGAGACTGGCTCCCATACGGCGGCAGCCGGGATCTGATCCCCGGCGACGGCTGGGTGGAACCCGCTTATAAAGAGAACGGCCTGGAGCCTAAAGAAGGCGTCCGGTACCTCGACAAGGCGCTGGCGGTCATCCAGTCCTGCGACGTGATCTTCCCCATTCTCCACGGTTTAAACGGCGAGGACGGCACCGTGCAGGGCCTGTTCGAACTTCTTGGAAAACCCTACGTAGGCTGCGGCGTTTACGCTTCCGCCTGCGGTATGGACAAGGCCTTCGCGAAGGTCCAGTTCGAGAAAGCCGGGCTTCCCCAGGCCAGATATATAATCGCCTACGTAGACGAAGCGAAGAACAACATGGCCGCCTATATAGACGCCGTTAAAAACTCCTTCGGCTTCCCCTGCTTCGTAAAACCGGCCAACTGCGGTTCCTCCGTCGGCGTTGCCCCCGTAAAGGACGAGTCCGAACTGCCTGAAAAGCTGCTCCGGGCACTCCGGTTCGATAAAAAGGCGCTGATCGAAGAGTACGTGGAATGCAGGGAGATAGAGTGCGGCGTGCTGGGCAATTCCGATCCCGTAACGCTGACGCCCGGAGAAGTGCGGTCCGCGGACAAGGACTTCTACGACTACGACTCCAAATACGTTGACGGAGAGAGCATCTGCATCATCCCCGCCGGCGTGGGAGAGGACAAGATAAACGAGATCAGGTCTCTTGCCGTACGCGCCTTTAAAGCCATAGAGGGGTCCGGATTGTCCCGCGTGGATTTCTTCATGAAAAAAGACGGCACCGTGCTGCTCAACGAGATCAATACGATGCCCGGATTCACCGAATGCAGCATGTATCCCAAGCTTGCCCTTCACGACGGCATGACCTACGGCGAACTGATCGACAGGCTGATCAGGCTTGCTATAGAAAAGCACGATTCCGACAAGAGGTGTTACGATGAGCGCTGAAAAGCGTGAAAAAGCAACTTCCGTAAAACGCAGGACCTCCGGTTCCGGCAATGCGGGCGGCGCCATAGGCGTGTTCGATTCCGGCCTGGGAGGCCTTACCGTTCTGCGCGAGATCCGTCGCCTGCTGCCCCGGGAGAGGCTGATCTATTTCGGAGACAGCGGCAGGACGCCCTACGGCACCAAATCTCCCGACACAGTCAGGCGCTACACCCTCCAGGACGTGAATTTCCTGACCTCCAGAAACGTTAAAGCCGTGGTCATCGCCTGCAACACCGCCAGCGCCTGCGGCCTCGAAGCCGTCCGGGACAATTTCGACGTTCCGGTCACGGAAGTGGTGGGGCCCGGTTCCAGAGCCGCGGTCAATGCCACACGCACCGGCAGGATCGGCGTCATCGGCACCACCGCCACCATAGGCAGCGAAGTTTACAAGCGCGCCATCGGCCTGGCTGCAAAAGCCGCGGGCAGGAGCGACGTCAATTATTTCGGCAAGGCCTGCCCCCTGTTCGTGTCATTGGCGGAGGAAGGCTGGTGGGACGACGAGATCACTTTCCTCACCGCTAAAAAGTACCTCGAAGACCTCAAGAAGGACGATATCGACACGCTGGTGCTGGGCTGCACCCACTACCCTCTTCTGGCCGACGTGATAGGCCGCGTGATGGGCGAAAACGTGAAGCTCATCAACTCCGCCTCCGAAGTGGCACTGGCCGTGAAGGAGGATCTGGGGAAGCGCGGACTGCTGGAAAAAGGCCCTGAAAAGACCTCCGGAGCGGCGGCAGCATCCTTCGGTCTCTCAGAATGCTCAAAAATGCCCTTAGAATGCCCGGAGATCGATTTTCCGGAAGAACTGGTAGAATTTTACACTTCCGATTCCGTTGCCAAATTCAGGCAGTTAGGAAGCAAATTTTTGGGCGCGGAGATCCGCCGGGTAGAACACGTGGACATCGAAAATTATTGACCGCGACGCAGGTCCGGCGCACGACCGGCGCGCTTAACCCCCATAAAAACGACAACGGCTGCAGGCGATCCCGCAGCCGTTTTTTTGACCCTCTTCTATATATGTCCGCCGCCTCAGCTGCTGATCTCCCAGTCCGCCATATACCAGCTTCCCTCGTACTTCACGAACCAGAAGCGGATGTCCAGCGGCAGCATCTTCACGAAATTGGCGTCCGTCTTGATCTGGCCGATATAATAATCGAATTTTACTTCGCAGGAGAAGCAGTTCTCGGAATAGACCCTGAGGTCTTCCCAGGACTCGTTCTCGAACCAGTGCTTCTTGTGGCCCGTGTAGAAATAATACGGGTTGTCCGTCAGCTCGGAATACATCGGCTGATCTTCCAGGATCATTGCCATGAACTCGTCGTGGAGCATATCGTTGGTGATATATTCGGCGTAGCTCTTCGTCCGGGAGACCGCCAGCTTGGTCAGTTCCGGCACGTCGTTGTCCACCACGAAATCGTACACGAAGGTGTTGTCCGGGCCCTCGGAAAGTACCTGTACGTCGCCCAGCGCGTTGACCAGCTTGATCTCCGGAGCGCTGCTGTCTCCGATCACGGAGAATTTATAAGTGCACATCGTGGGCCGAGAAGGCAGATATTTTTCGAGGATCGTTGACAGTTCCGCCACCGCCGCGCCCCGTTCGGAGATCCATTTTTCGGAACCGGACAATTCCACGTCCCCCGCCGTGACTTTCCAGCCTTCCGGCACCGTCACCGCGTACTCCGTGACTCCCGTCCTGTACACGCCGTCCGAGCCCAGCCTCAATTCCACTTCCGCACCTTCCGCGTCAACCGCGCGGTAGTTCAGATCGGGGCTCACGTAATCCACTCTGTAATTCACGTACCCGCTCATCGACGAGCCCGAATAGAGCAGAGGCGCGAAGGTCCCCTCTCCCGCGGCCGCTCCTGCGCCGCTTCCGGAATCGTCGAAACCTTCCGTAACGTACCGGTCCCCCAGCCTCACGTCTCCCACGTAGACGGTCACTCCCGAAGGAACGCTGAAGCGCATCGACCGGAATTCCGCCGAGTAAACGCCTCCGTGCTCCGTAAGAGTCACGCTGCCTCCGTATTTGTCCGCGGCAACGATCTCGCACCTTGACGTGAGTCCCGTTACCTCGTACTTCGTCAATGCGTGCCCGTCCGTATCCACCAGGGCGTACTTCAGGAGCTCCGGATTCAGCCCTTCCTGGACAATAAATTTCTCGTCCAGCAGCTTTCCGTTGCAATACACCGTATAGTAATCAGGTATCAGGAACGCCACACTGCCCACGCCGAAATCGAATGCCGTGAAATAATCAGGCGCGTAGGTATCGAAATTGTACTTGGACTTTCCGTCCTTCTTTAGTACCAGCTTGCACACGTACTCGCCGTCCGCCAGGATCTTGTAGATCGGCTTCTCGAACCTGTCGTAGGAGAACGCCTTCTGGTACGTGATTGTCTTGCCACGCATCAGCTTGCCGATCTCCTCGGCGTAAACGTCCTGAGACTCCAGCCCCGACAGCACCACGTCGGTCATGCCCGCCACAGTGCCGTAGTCCCCGGCGTCGCAGAGCGCTACCATCCGTTCCGCCACGTGATGGCGGTCGCTGTTCTCGTAATCGGCCAGCCAGTTGAAAAACCAGATCAAAAATATAAGAATGGCAACGAAGCACACCAGCACGAATATCAGCAGTCCCGTCCAGAACTTGCTGAGCTTCTTCCTGCCTGCCTTGCCGCTTTTCGCGTTTCCGGTCCCGCTCCGCTCCATCGTCAATCCTCCGGAGTGTCTTCTACCCGTGACACGAGTATGGACGTGGCCATCTTCCTGGGATTATATAAAGACGCGCACTGCGTGATTATCTGAGGGTCGTTTTCGTCCTCGGCGTTCTGCACCATATAAGTGGAAGAACCGCCGTCAAGGTTCGCCGCGTTGACCGCCCCGTACCTCATCATTATTTCGATCAGGTCTTCGTAGGAGGCTCCCACGCTGGTGGGCTGGCGTCCGTCAATGGTGAGCAGAAGCATTGCCCCGTCTGCCCTCTGGCCGATGGCGGATCTGGGATTCAGGCTGCTCTCCGTGTACCCCTGGACGACGCAGGGCTCGCCGTTGACCACCAGGTACGGCCCGAAATTCAGCGCTTCCACGATGCCGCTGTCCAGCGCCTGCTGGCCCGTCATCTTGCCCAGCACCAGTATGCCGTCCCGGTTGATGCCGATGATCTCGTAGGTGCTGCTCTTGTATCCCCACATCAGCTTTCCCCTGGAAATGACGATGCCGGGAGAATTGTCCCTGCCCGTGGGAACGCCGCCGTTGCCGTTGCCCGTGTCGTAGAAACCGCCTCCGTTGATGCCGTACATGGCGTTGGCCTCCCTGACCATATTGATGGTGGTGACGCCTTTTTTATCTTCGCCGTAGGCCTCGGGGGTGCCTATGAACACGCGCTTGGGATTGTAGACTATGAGGAGCTTGCCGCGGTACGTCTTGCCCGTGATGTCTATGAGTTCGGTTTTGTTGATATCGTATTCGGGATCGTCAGGGTTCTCTCCGGTCTCGGGGCTGCCGGTGGCCTCCGGGTCTTCGGGATCGGTGCCCTTTTTAGTGCTGCTGCCCGGGATCTTGATCAGCGACGTGTTGGTCACGTCTCCGGACTCCACCACCGTATTGTTCCGCTGGATCTCCTCTATAGTGGATTTGGGAAGGAACCAGGTAGCCAGTATGTAACCGGCGCTGGTCTCGGTGACCGTGAGCACCACCCGGTCTCTGGCGGAAGTGGAAGGTCCGTAATATACCACCATTAAAGTGCCTATGATGCCTATCACCAGCACCAGCAGGAGGGTAAGAAAACATATCCCCAGGCGTCCCAGTATCTTAAGCACTTTTCTGCCTGCGGAAGACTTTTTTTCGTTTCGTGCGCCGCCGCTGCCGCGGCCGTTATCTTTCGTCATTTCGATGCCTCTGGGTCCGGAAGGGCCTCTTCGAAGACGCGCTGGAAGTTTCCGTACGCGATGCCCCGGACCTGGTCCTCAGTATAATTCATTCTAAGCAGTCCGTCAAATATTTTATACAGGCTTTCGGCCCCGTCGATGCCTCCGGGCAATACTTCTATCCCGTCGAGATCGGACCCGATCCCCACGTTTTTCACGCCTCCCAGGGCGCAGAACCGGTCAATATGTTTCAGCATCATTTCCACGTCCGCGGAGCCTCCCAGGAAGGAGGTGCAGAAGTTGATGCCCGTGACGCCGCCGTTCTTTATTAGCGCCCGGAACATGTCGTCCGTGAGGTTCCTGGAATGAGGACAGAGTTCCCTGGAGTCCGAATGGGATGCCACCACAGGCTTCTCCGTCACGGAAAGCGTGTCCCAGAATCCCTTGTCGGAGATATGTGAAAGGTCGACAACTATGCCCAGCCGGTTCATTTCCCTGACCGCCGCTCTTCCGAAGTCCGTGAGTCCCGCGGGCTCTCTGGCAGCGCAGTTGGTGTCGCTCATATTGTTGGGCGTGTTCCAGGTGAGCGTGATCAGCCGGACGCCCTTGCCGAACAGTTCTTTCAGCCTCGGGAATTCTCCCCTCTCACGGAAAGGAGCCGCGTCGCCGTCGATGCATTCTCCCCCTTCGATGCCGAGGATCAGCCCCGCGAGAGCTTCCTTCTTGCCGTCGATACCGGTGCGGCCCGTATCGTAAAACGCCCGCAATTGACCGGCGGTGGTGATATGGACGGGGGCAAAATCATTGTCCTTCCCGATCCGTTCCAGCGCGGTCAACTGCCTGTGAAATTCGTCGATGTATTTTTCTACCCGCCCGTCCGTATCGTGCCTGGCGCTGTCCACCCAGATGTCGACTACCTGGACGTACCGGCCGTACATGCACTGCTTGCGCACGTTGTAATGTGTCGGCGCCGTATAAAGGTCGTATTTTTCCGTGTCGAAACCGGTCAATGTGTCGCAATGAGCGTCGAACACCGGGAAGGTGCCCGGGCCGTAAAAGTTTCCCGAAAGGGATCCGCAAATATTATTATCCATATTTTTCATAGCTGTAAAATTCGATCGTCCGTACCGGCGGTCCCGGCAAACGCCCTGCCGCCGGACCGGCTGTCATCTCAAAGGATTTATGCTGATGAGCACCTTGCGCGGGTTGTTGCCGTCCCTTGCGCTGATGTAGCCCTTTTCTTCCATCTGGTCGATGAGCCTCGACGCCCTGCTGTAGCCCAGCCCCAGCTTCCTCTGCAGGAAGGAAGCGGATATCTGCTTGGTCTCGATGGCGATGTCCACCGCGTCCGCCAGCATGGGATCTCCGTCCCCGGTATCCGGGTCCGCGAGCCTGCCGGAACGCCCCGGTTTCTCCACGGGCCTGGCGTTGTTGATGTCGCTGGAGATCTGCTCGTCTTCCCTGGAATCCTGCTTCTGGGTCCTTAAGAAATCCACCGTCTCCTCGATCTCAGTGTCCGAAACGAAACCGCCCTGGACACGGAGAGGCTTCATAAAGTCAACGGGATGGTAGAGCATGTCTCCCCTGCCCAGCAGCTTCTCAGCGCCGCCGTAATCCAGTATGGTCTTGGAATCCACCACGGAGGAAACGGTAAACGCGATCCTGGAAGGAATATTGGCCTTGATAAGGCCTGTGATGACGTCAACGGAAGGCCTCTGCGTGGCGACGATCAGGTGCATGCCCGCGGCTCTCGCCTTCTGAGCGATCCTGTTGATCGCCTCTTCCACCGAGTCCCTGACCACCATCATCAGATCGGCCAGCTCGTCGATGATTATGACTATCCTGGGCATCCGCGGGAGCCCGTGCTCCGGCGCGAAATCGTTGTACGCGTTGATGTCTCTCAGGTTGTATTTGGCGAACTGGCGGTACCTGTTCTCCATCTCCTGGACCGTCCAGGAAAGGGCCGCAGCCGCTTTTCTGGGCTCCGTGACAACGGGTATCAGCAGGTGCGGGATGCTGTTGTACACCTGCAGTTCCACCACTTTCGGGTCGATCATGATCAGGCGCACGTCGTTGGGGCTGCAGCGGTACAGCAGGCTCATAATAATGCAGTTGATGCAGACGCTCTTGCCGGCGCCGGTGGTGCCTGCGATGAGCACGTGAGGCATCCGGGCGATGTCCGCTATGATGGGATTGCCGGATATGTCTTCGCCCAGGCAGAACGCCAGCTTGGAGCGGTGGTTCTGGAACGCATCGGATTCCACCAGCTCTTTCAGGTAGACCGTGCGCCTGTCTTCGTTGGGCACCTCGATGCCGATGGCCGCCTTGCCCGGGATGGGCGCCAGTATCCTGACTCCTGAGGCCGCCAGGTTAAGGGCAATGTCGTCGGACAGGTTCTTGATCCTGCTGACTTTTACGCCCGACTGGGGCTGAAGCTCGAACATGGTCACGGTAGAACCGATGGATATCCTGATGACCCTGGCTTCTATGCCGAAGCTGCGCATCACGTCTTCCAGTTTCCGCGCGGTCAATTTGGCGTTCTTTTCCTGTTCCAGCACGTCGGAATCGTCCGCCTCGATGCTTCTCAATATTTCGTGGGGCGGCAATTCATATTCCGCCTCTTCGTTGCACGTGACTACCCTGATCTCTTCGCTCTTGGAAGGCACCTTGGTAGGAATGGTGGCGTCGGTCTCCGGCAGATGCTCCCTGCGGTCGATCTCCGGAACGTTGTCCGGGAAAGCCATATCGGGATCGTAGCCGTGGCGCGTCTCGTAATCGCCATCGTAATCTCCGTCTCCATCTCCTGCGCCGGAGGCTCCCGAAGCGCCTGCAGATGCGGCTGCAATTCCTGTGGCAGCGCCGACGCCTGCCGCTGCGCCCGCCTCAAAATCGTCATCCTCCTGAGACATGATCTTTCGCTCCTGGGCCCTGTGTTGCTCCTTCTGCTTCTCCAGATCCCGGAGGAACACTTCACGTTTCCTGCCCCTGGCGCTCACCAGTTCTATATGTTCATCCGAAACGTCCCCGCCCGGCTCGTCGAAATAGCCGTCGATATCGTCGATGATCTCGCCGTTGTCGCCGGTCTCGCCGTTGCCGTCCCGGTTCCGCTCGGCCTCGCGGGCTTCCGCCCTGGCCCTCTCCGCGTTCTCCTTCTTCTCCGCATTGGCCGCTTCCTGGGCCTTGATCTCCTCTTTCTTCCTTGCTCGCTCCTGGGCCTCCAGCCGCTTGAGCTCCTTCTCCTCGTCGGACTTCTTAAACCGCCCCACGACTCCCGAGACCCACTTACCGAACTTGCCACCGATATTGGCCACCGTCTTTCCGGCCCTTACCAGGGACAACGAGAACAGCACCATTGCCAGGATCAGCGTGGCGGGGATCAGTATAATTAAGGTGCCGGGCCTTGCCACCAGCTTCTGCAGGCCAACGCTTATAAGGCCGCCGATGACTCCGCCGCCCTTCTGCTGCTCGGTCCACAGCGTCGTCACGATGTCGAAAAATTTCTTGCCCTCGTACCGCTCCACGCTGTACGCGAACGTGTGTATCATTGCCGCCAGCATCAGCAGCATAAACCCGAACAACAGGCAGTTTTTCAGTGAAAAGATGCTCTTCGAAGTGCCTCTCAGCACCGTAAACGCCAACACGAACAACATCACCAGCAATACGATGGTGACGAATTTTCCGATCAGGCCGTACAACACGGCAGTTACGATCCTGCCTATCTGTCCGGTCTTTCCGAACAACGAGAATATAAGGAACACGCCGATGGCGGCCAATATCACCGCCGTGATCTCGCGGCTGCCCCTGGACTCTTTCACGCTTACGCCTGACTGCCCGTCCTTTTTCCCGGCCCCGTTCTTCCTGGTCTGGCCGCCGCTTTCCGCAGCGCCGCTCCTGGTCTGGGCGCCGTTCCCCGAAGCATTGTACTTCCCGGATCCGCCGCTGTTTCTTGTATCTGCCTGTCCTTTTTTCTTCTTTTTATTTTTTTCTTTTGAATTTTTCTTTGTGTTAGCCACGAAGCTTTATCCTCCTGTAAGTACTCACTCGTCCACATTAAATTTTACATCATCCCTCCCCGGATTGCAAGTGAAACACGGGGGGAGGAGGTGGCGAGGGGCAATGGGCAGTGGTGAAGCAAGGCCGCGGCAATCGGCACGGGGCGGTGCGGCAACGACGTGGCGGGGAGCTGCGGCAACGTTTCGTGCGGCAAGGCCGCGGCAATCGGCACGGGGCGGTGCGGCAACGACGTGGCGGGGAGCTGCGGCAACGTTTCGTGCGGCAAGGCAGCGGCAATCGGCACGGGGCGGTGCGGCAACGACGTGACCGGGAGCTATGAGCCCGGCGCCCGGGAGGCGGCTGCGACAACGTTTCGTGCAGCGACGATCCGCGCCGAAGCGAGGCCGCGGCAAGGGGCGATGCGGCAACGATGTGGCGAGGAGCTGCGACAACGTTTCGTGCGGCAAGGCCGCGGCAATCGGCACGGGGCGGTGCGGCAACGACGTGACCGGGAGCTATGAGCCCGGCGCCCGGGAGGCGGCTGCGCTGCCTTGAAGCGAGATTCGAGCGCGAAATACATATAATTTTCCTCCTCATCCCAAATCTTATGTATTTGAGAGAAGGTGGCGCCGCCTGTTAGCCCGAAATGAGCGCGAAATACATAAAAATTTCCTCATCATCCCAAATCTTATTTATTTGAGAGAAGGTGGCGCTGTCTCGAAGTCGGAAACGAGCGCAAAACGCCCATAGATTACCTCTTTTTCCGAATTTGTGGGCGCTTTGAAGAGCGCGGCGCTGTCTCGAAATCTGAAGCGAGCGCAAAACGCCCATATTTTACCTCTTTTTCCAAATTTGTGGGCGTTTTGAAGAGCGCGGTGCTGTCTCAAAATCTGAAGCGAGCGCAAAACGCCCATATTTTACCTCTATTTCCAAATTTCTGGGCGTTTGAAAGAAGGTGGCGCTGTCTCGAAGCCTGAAATGAGCGAGAAACGCCCATATTTTACCTCTATTTCCAAATTTCTGGGCGTTTGAAAGAAAGTGGCGCTGCCTCGAAGCCTGAAATGAGCGAGAAACGCCCATATTTTGCCTCTTAACCCGGATTTCTTGGCGTTTGAAAGAAGGCCGCGCTGCCTCTAAGCCCAAAATGGGCGCGAACACATAAAAAGCCGCTCCCCGGCACGCTTGGGACGCCCCGGGGAGCGGCAGCTCAGCCTAAAACTGCCTCTTTATTCCTCTTATTTCCTCTTCCTTACTCTTTATTCCTCTTTATTCCTCTTATTTCCTCTACCTTACTCTTTATTCCTCTTTATTCCTCTTATTTCCTCTTCCTTACTCTTCCTTACTCTTCCTTCTCCCTGACCTGGCTGTTTTCGTTGACCTGGGCCTTCTTCTTTTTGACCACGATGCACACGATCACGCAGGCAGCAATCAGGGCCGCCGCGCCGGCGCAGATTGCCGCGATGGCGCCGGCGCTGAGCTGGCCGGCCTTGTCGTTGCCGCTCTGCTCGCCGCCGTTGTTGCCGCCGTCGCTGTTACCGTTGCCGTTGCCGTTTTCACCGTCCGGCTCCGGCGTCTCAACGGGCACCTCGGTGGGGACCTGTGTGGCTTCGACGGTGAGGCCTGATTCGGAGGCGGAAGAATAGGCGCCGAGAGACAGGTAGGGGTACACGTTCACGTACCAGCTGTCGGTGCCGCCGTCCATTGCCACAGAATAGACCACGGCCCAGGTCAGCTCGCCTTCCTCGCCGTGGATGTCGTTGATCTGGAAATTGACGCCGATCTCCTGCCCGGGAGCGTCCGCGGGGATGGCAAACTCGGCGCAGTAGCCGTAGCTGGTGCGCTTGGCGGCGTAGCGGAAATACTCGGAAGCCGCTTTTTCGCCGTATGCCCTGAGCCCGGCCTTGTTGTACACGGTGGGATAGCCGTCACAGTCGATGCGGTACTGCATGACGTCGTTGACGTTGCTGTTGTTGGGCAGGTTGATGAAGATCTCGAAGGAGTCGGTGAGCCACGGGGACTCGCTGCGGGCGTCGGACTTGGGCGTCTGCACGTCGCTGTCGGTGACTTCCGCGAAGGCGTAGATCACGCCGCCTGAATAAAGCAGCGTCACGGTGCCGGTGGCAAGCACGGGCCTGTCTTTCTCTTCTTTCACGTCAACCGTGAGGCCGTAATCGTAGATCTTGTCGCGTTCGGCGTCGATCTCTACGGCAACGTCCGTCCTGGGCACGTCGCCGAGGCAGCCTCCGTCTTTATGGGCGAACGATGGTACGGCAAAGGCGCAGGTCAACAGCGCCATTACTACCGCCGCGGTCAATACGTTTCTAATCAGTTTTTTCATAGGGCGATCCTCCGATGTTCTGAAAATTCTGCTGTTTGTTTATATTTCGCCGTTCCGGCATTCCGCCGTGCCGGGCGTTCGTTGTTCGCTGCCTCGCCGCTTCCGACATTTATCCGCTTTGCGTTTCGCTATCGTCGCGACCAGTCCGTCGCTCGACCGCCTCGCCGCTTCGCCGTCGCTGCGACCCGTCCGGCATTCATCTGCCTCGCCTCTTCGCCGTCGTCTCGACCCGTTCGGTCTTCCGTCGTCGCACCTGCTCACGCTCTGTCCGGCGCCACGACTCCGCCGCTTCACGCCTTCTTCGCGATCAGCTCTCCCGCCGCGGTCCTCAGTGCCGCGAACAGCTCCACGTCCGTGCTGTACACGCCCAGCGACGTGGTGATCTGCTTGATGATCAGCGTCGACGTCCCCTCGCCGTACAGCGAGTCGAGAAGGGTGAAATAGTCGTAATCTTCCACGCCGTCCCGAATGGACTCCAGCCTGAGAGACCCGATGGGCCCCGGATAGCCGTCGCTGCCGTACTTGTCGATGTACTCCTGCAGCGCGCCTCCGGGATAAATCAGCACGCCGTTGCCGTAGGTATCCACCACCGTGCCGGCGGCCGCATGCTCGTACTTCTTGGTCCAGACCTTGGCATTCTCCCATTCGTTGACCATGTAATACAGGAAACCGTCAACATTATACATCTTCTGCTGCCAGAACAGCAAGCGGTGCTTCACGGACTCGTCGTTGATGGACAACGTGATCTCCGGGTTATGCGGGAATCTGGTCACGTACCACCAGACCTCGTCGCCTTCTGCCTGCTGCTGCGCCATCCGGTCCTTGAACACACCGAAGCGGCTCTCCATTGACGCGTTGTAGAAGGTGTTATAGAGCTTCGGCACGTAGTTCTTGTCCGCGGCGGTGTTGAAGAAATATGTCTTGGGGCACCAGACGTTGACGTCGTTTTCCAGATATTTGAAGTAGTCTCCCCCTGCGACAGTGGCGTTGTAATGCATGGGAATTATGAGCTTGTGCGCCCCGAATATCTCGGTGTAGATGGCGTTGTAGTGCTTGATGGTATTCAGCGTGCCCTGATTGAGCGGCTCGTCACCCTGGTCCGGGTAGAAATACGCCTTGTCCAGCCATTCCTGCTTTTTGGACACCACGTTGTACGCGGCCTGCACGTAGGCCCGGAGATAAGTGTCGTTCGTAGTGGCCTCGTCCTTGATCTTCCAGCAGAGCGTGTACGCGGTCATACGCGGATCGTCCAGATACTGTTCCACTCTGGGGTCCCAGAACTGGCCGCGCTTGGCATAGGGCAGCGTGTAGCAGCAGACCTTGTTCTCCAGCAGGTATTCGTAGTAGAGCGCGTAGAGGTCGTCTTCCAGGCCGTCCACGGTGGTGCCTTCTCTGTTAGCGCCCACGATCACACCCCATTCGCTAAGGTCGCTGAGCGTCTTGCAGCTGGAGGTCACGGGCAACGCGAAATTCCACACGTAGGCGTACACCGCCGCTTTCTTGATCTCGCTGCCCCCTGCGTCTTTCAAGGTGACCGTGGCAGAATATTTGCCCGAAGGCGTGTTCGTTTTTGACTTGACTTTAATGATGAACATCTGGCTCTTTCCGGCCTTGAGGTCGAACTCGTGCTCCAGCACGGGAATGGGGTCGACAACCGTTTTTCCGTCAACGTCGTCGAAATACCAGCCGTAGCACACTTCGTGGTCAAGCACGTTGCCATTGCCGTCGGTGAAGGGCGATACGGTCAACGTGATCCCGCTCTTTGCGGTCCTTGACGCCACCATAAAGTGGCAGCCTTCTATCTCGTTTTTCGCCAGGTTGATCTGGTACGCCTTGAATTCCGTGGGAGTCGTATCTTCCGCCGGAGTGTTCACGTATGAATGGTTGAACCACACCGTGATATCCGGGTCTTCGGCGGAGGCGGTCAATGCCTTGTTCTCGTACGCGGGAAGCGTATCTTTCACAGACGCCAAAAGCGCCTCTGCCCTGGCCTGGTCCGCGTCGGACAATTTATTGGGGTCCGTGGGCTCGGGCGTGGGAGTGGGTTTTTGCGTAGGCGTCGGAGTGGGAGTGGGAGTTTTTGTAGGCGCCGGCGTAGGTGAAGGCGTCTTTGCAGGCGTGGCGGTGGGAGCCTTCGTTGCCGTTGCGGTGGCCGTGGCAGTGGCGGTCGCGGTGGCCGGTATCGCGGTGGTTTCGGGCGTCAATGAAGGGCCTTCGGAAGGCGCGTCGGTGAGCTCGGGCGTAGGAGAAGTCTGCTCCGTTGCCGGGGCCTCCGTCAATTCACCGGTGGCGGGAATTTCGGTGACAGGAATATCGGTAGCCGGAAGCTCCGTCTCCGGCGCCGCAGTGGCAGGGACCTCCGTGGAAGGCACGTCGGTTCCCGCGCCGCCGTCGGGCGTTTCCGCTCCCGCCATGGGAGTACCGGCATTGACCACCACGTCAGTGGGATCGGCCACCTCGCCGCTCCTGCCGCAGCCTGCCACGGCAAGCATCATCACCGCTGCCAGTATCAAAGCAATCGTTCTAATACGGTACTTCATTTCCGCACCTCTCATTCGAGATATTGCCGGACAGCCGTTCGTTCGTCGGTTCGACCGTCGGTTCGACCGTCGCTTTGTCCGTCCGTCTCTATGCTGCCGAACGGCCGTCATTCGTTCGTCAGTTTGAATTCTTTCACGTATATGGTGTCCCCCACAGCGCAGGCGTCGAAATAGTCGAAGCGGATGCAATTGACGCGGTCGGTCCAGAAGGACAGCTCGCTGAGATCGATCCGTATCGTCTCGTATTTGCCCGTCCTGTTGAGCGTCACTCTGGTGCGCTCGGAGCCGTCGGGACTGGTCTTGCTGCCGGTGCACAGGAACAGGTCGCAGGCGTACTGGGCCTGGCTGGCGGATGCGGGGATCTTATAAGTGATCTCCAGCACCGGGTAGTTTTCCGCCCTTATATTCGTACCGGCTCCCGCGTAATCCACCATCACCCAGGGGTCGTGGGCCGTTGCCACGCTGATCTCCTGCGCCATTTCGGAAGCGCTGTAGCCGACGTTTGTATTGTTCTGACCGGAGAGGTTGGCCTCGGGCTCGAACACGGTGGGATAGTTGTCGGACAGCGGGTAGTTGTTGGAATTCTGGCGCATGGACTGATAGTTCCTGTGGAGCGAAGCGTTGTCCGCGAAATCCTTGTTATCGGTGAACGTGCCGCGGATCTGAGCCACGGAACCCGTAGTGATCAGGTAGCTGTACTCGATGGGCACGAAGGAGGTCATCTTTATAGTCATCAGCGGCGCCACGTAGTTGGTGGCGTCGTTTTCGGCAGATTTGGAGCCGTTGTAGTTGTACCGCCCGGCATACAGCAAGTCGATATTGGGCACGTACAGGCCGATCCCGAAATCGTCCCTCGAGGACACCCAGGCGCACCAGGTCTCCTTGTTCGTTTTATTCACGTAGAAGCGGCAATCCTCCGCATACCTGGCGTCTCCCCAGAAATTCAAATGATCCCGCACCGCCAGCTGGCCGCCGGTCCAGCCGTCGGACCCGGAGTACCAGGTGAATCTGTCAAGGTAGCTTATGGTGTAGAACGCGGGCAGTTCCTGGTGCGAATACCTGTGCTCCCAGCCGGAAAAGTCCACGAACCTGTTGTCCACCCGCACGTAATCGGCGGTCAACGTATACGTGTTTTCCATATAGCTGGGGGTGATCTGGCCGTTCAGGGACCAGTCCTGCGGCTGCGACTTTATGTACACGGAATTATCGGTCACTTCCACGTCGATGAGCCTGCTGGCGTTGCCGTATTTGTCGCCGCCCTGCACGGGATTGTAGGTCCATCTGGAGCCGTTGAACTCCCCGGGAGTGTACTCGCTGTTGCCCGCGGTGCCGTAATAGGACTGCTGGATGAGGCGCCCGGTGTCGTGGCGGTTGACCAGGTTGGTGACGCCGCTGACGGGGCAATTCTTGTCCTGTATATAGTTGAGGCCGCCGCCCCAGGAAAGCTGCACGCCTACTTTAAAGCGTGAGTTCTCGATGAAATACTGCTTGGAATTGTACACGGCGATCTTTTCCACGCCGGCGGAGGTCAACGAGAATTTCGTCTGGCCTTTCAGGGACTTTATAGTGACCGACTTCAGCGTGGTGCCGGTACTGCCGTTCAGGTAAGAAGCGATCAGGCCCCGGAACGTGACGTTGTCACCTGCTTCCAGGAAGAAAAAGTCGAGCTTCTGGGTGCCGGACTGGACGTACAGCACGTCGATCCTCAGGGGCGCCCCGGAGGAGTAGGTGAAGCTCATTCTGTTGAAGGGTCCGGCAATGGCGCCGCTCTCGAAGGTGATGACGAAGCCGTCTTTTATGGTGAAAGAATTGCCCTCGGAGCCCAGCTGGCCAGATACGGTATACCGGATGCCTTCTTCGGTGAGGTAGTAGCCGTCAACGGGTGTGGGAGCCGGTGTCGGAGTGGCTGTGGGAGTGGGTCCGGGCGTAGGCGTAGCAGTAGGTTTGGGAGTGGCGGTGCCGGTGGGTCCGGGCGTGGGAGTGGGAGTCCCTGTGGGGACCTGCGCAGGCGTGGCGGAAGGAGCGGGAGTGGCCGTGGGAACGTCCGTGGGAACGTCGGTGGCAGCCTCTGTAGGAGCCGTTTCTCCTGTCGCCGGAACGTCAGTAGGAACGCCCGTCGTTTCATCTGTAGGAACATCAGTGGGAGCAGAAAACTCCGTGGCCGGAGCGCCTGTGGTCTCGCCGCCGGGAGCAACCGTCGCAGCGTCAGAAGGCGGATCCGTAGGCGCCTCCACGATCATACCGGTGGCATCTCCGGAAGGAGTCGCGACCCCTTCGTCACCGCCGCCGGAACTTTTTCCGCAGGCGCATAAAAGCATCAGCGCAGCCGCTAAAGAGAACGTCAGCGCGACGCAGATATATCTAAAGAAAAAGCGTTTTTTGCCCATAGCTGTCATTCGATCCTCTCCCCGGTCCTCCGGCGGGTTGCCGTCATTCCGTCCTGTCCTCTATCGTCCGGCGCGTTGCCGTCATTCCACTCTCTCCCCCACCGACACGGTGCCGTCATCGTTCCACGTCAGCCGGAACAGCTCCAGATACTGCTCGCAGCCCGGTTCCCGCAGGCAGCTGGAAATATACCATTGCCCCTTGAATTCGAACACTTCTGCGCAGGATGGCACGTTGGCGGGACACTCCGGCGGCACGGTCCAGGGCATCAGCATCCCCAGGCTCTTCCAGCCGGTGACGGGATCGTCGGATACGGCGTAGGCGGTGCCGTGGCCGCAATTCGTATAAAACATATAATATCTGCCGCCGTGCTTCAGCACGAAGGGCGATTCCAGCGTGATGTCGCAGATGTCGAAGGAGTACGCGCCCCGGTCCTGCCAGTGTAGCATGTCCTCAGACGAAGCGATCCCCACGGCCGTGGTCATGCCTCCGTCTTCTTTCCGCCTGGCGGTGCAGTAGTACATATAAGCGGTGCCGTCGTCGTCAACGAACGTCATCGCGTCTCTGCAGTCGGACCAGCGTTCTTCGGACCAGCTGCCCCATTCGCCCGGCTTCACCACCGGATTCGGGCCGCCCTTCCAGCGCTCCCAATGGTACAGGTCGTCGGACGTGGCAAGGCATATGGCCTGGGCAACGTTGTAATTGACGCCCGTGTAGTACATATAATATTTTCCGTCCTTCTCCGCGACGCCGGGAGACCAGACCTGATAATCCTCGAACTGGTTGGGGTCAACGCTGACCACCGGCGGCTCCCAGGTCCAGTTGACCAGGTCCTCCGTCACGGCGTGGCCAACGGTATTGACCGGCATCGTGTCCCACTCGTAACCCACGTAATCGCGGTTGTAAAACAGATGGACCTTCCCGTCCTTCACCACGAAACTGTGGTCAACCAGCGCGTGCCCGGGCTCGGTGGCCTTCCCTTTAAGCGGAAACTCCCCGCGCTCCAGCGCGCCGATATACCTCTCCGCCCTGCCGAAATAATTCTCCAGCGTATGCCCCGGACTGGGCCCGAACCGCCCGTCCGCCGACGCGCCCGCGGCAACGTTCAGCGCCCTCTCGAGCAGCACGGCAACGATCGAGACCGTCTTCACCGTCTCCGCATCCGCCCTAAGCTCGAAAGGCGCGACCCTCGCCTTCAGCCCGCAATATCTCCTGAAAACGGCCTCATCCATCCCGGCCCCGGCCTCCTTCCGCCCGGCCGCCCGCGCCCCTTCCCGGAGCGCCGCGCCGCGTCAATCCTCACCCGGTATTTTATGCTAAAACCCGGTGGAAATGCAAGGGTGGGAGGATGATGAAGGGACAATCTGAAAGCGAACGGAAGAATCGAATTTTGTTACAGGTCAATGAAAAAGAAAACGAATGATGAAAAATGTCGAAAAACGTCGAAAAACGTCGATATTGTTACCGATAGTCTGGTGTGATATAATGCGCGTATAGTTATAGCCTTAAGAGATATCTATAACCACTTGCCGAGGGTTTTAACTACGATATTATCGATAAAGCAAAAGACCGTTCGAATAAAGTCGATAAACTGTCATAACAGGAGAGACAATGAATCAAGAAATACTTAATGAACTGCGACAGGGTCTTGAGACTGCATATATTGACAGTTCTGTTTCGTCTGTCACTGCATTTCAGCCGCAGTTTGTATCAAATGATTATCATGAAGGGAAAAAGGTCCTTTCTTCCATCGAAGAAGAGCTTCATACCTGTGACAGCTTTAAGATCAGTGTTGCCTTTATTACGATGAGTGGCATTGCCCCGTTGCTTCAGACACTGTATGAATTGGAGAAGAACGGAATCACTGGAGAAATCCTGACAACCAATTACCTGTCTTTCAGCGATCCAAAAGCACTCCGCCTGTTACACGAGAGAAAGAATATTCAAATAAAAATGTATGATGTGGAAGCTGCGGGAGAAGGTTTTCACACCAAAGGCTATATATTCAAAAAAGATGAGATCTACCGAATCATTATTGGGAGCTCCAACATTACAAGCACCGCTCTCACCAGTAACAAAGAATGGAACACAAAAATTGTTTCTACCGAGAGTGGCGAAATGGCAGAGCAGGTCCTTGCAGAATTTAAACAATTCTGGGGATCAAAATATGCTCTGGAGTTTGAAGACTTTTTTGAGCAATACAACACCCAGTATGAGATCGTCAAACATCAGAGAGAAGCTGCCCGTGCGGAAAGCCCTGTTTCTATAGAAAAATATCGTCTGCAGCCAAATTCTATGCAAGTGGGATTCATTGCGAATCTTAAGAAAATTATAAATCTTGGGGAACAACACGCACTACTTATTAGTGCCACAGGCACGGGAAAGACGTTTGCTTCGGCCTTTGCAATGCGTGAGCTTGGTTTTAAGCGAGTGTTGTTTTTAGTACACAGAAATCAGCTTGCCAGACAAGCGAAACGCTCTTTTGAAAGAGTGTTCTCGCGCTCTGTTAGTACAGGAATTGTTGGAGCCGGACATTACGAATACGATGCAGATTATATTTTTGCAACCAGGGATACACTCTGGAGGGAAGAACATCTGCACCACTATAAACCGGACGATTTCGACTGTATTATTCTCGACGAAGCGCATCACAGCGCTGCCGATACTTACCAACGTATCATGAATTACTTCCGTCCTCAGTTATGGCTTGGAATGACAGCAACGCCGGATAAGCGCGACGATCATATAGAGGGTCGTAACATATATGAGATCTTCCACTATCAGATTGCTTACGAGATTCGTTTGCAGCAGGCCATGGAGGAAAATCTGCTGTGTCCTTTTCATTATTTTGGCATAAGTGATCTTTCCTTGATTGGCGACGAAAGAAGTACAGGCCGAAAGCTTTCGGCGGAAGATTTTAATCGCTTGGTCAGTGATGAACGAGTTAACCATATCGTAGAGAAAGCAACTTACTTTGGCCATAGTGGTGATCGGGTAAAGGGATTGATTTTCTGCAGTAGAATCCAAGAGTCGCAGGAACTATCTGATAAGTTCAATCATATTATCAATCCGGAAACGGGCAAATTGTTCCGTACTATCGCCTTGAACGGAGACGCTTCAGAAGAAGAACGCGCCTCGGCATTTGAGCGCCTCGCGATGAATGAAGAAGACGCTTCTGAGTTGCAGCAGCCTCTTGATTATATCTTTTCTGTTGAGATCCTGAATGAAGGCGTCGATATTATTGAAGTAAATCAGGTAATCATGTTGCGACCGACAGAATCTCCCATAGTATTTATTCAGCAGCTAGGAAGAGGCCTTCGTAAGGCTGATGGCAAGGAATACGTGATTATTCTTGATTTCATAGGAAACTATGAAAAGAATTTCATGATTCCCGTGGCATTGTCCGGGGATCGGACCTATAATCCGGATACAATTCGGAAATATGTAATCAGTGGTAACAGCACTATTCCGGGCGCCTCGACAGTACATTTCGATGCAGTGGCGCGTGAGAAGATTTTCCACTCCATCGACAAGATACGTGGAATGAAATCCATTATTCGAGATAGTTATGTTTCCCTTAAAAACCGGCTGGGACGGATCCCTTACCTAATGGATTTTTATGAAAACGGAGAGATCGATCCTTTGGTGATCATTCGTGAATATAAAACTTACCAAGATTTTCTTCTGGCAGCAGAACCGGATTTGTACGTAGGGAAAATCAATGATCTTGAAAAACTCACGCTGGAATACCTATCCAAAACTGTTTTGAGCGGTGTCCGTCCATATGAATTGGAAATCTTAAGTAAGTTGCTTAAATCGGAACACGTCGAGTTGGAAGATATTGCCAAAGAATTAAAAACTGCTTATCTCTCTTCTTTCGACCTGACTTCGCTAGAAAACGCGATCCAAGTATTGGAAGGCCGTTTTGTGAGCAAAGATGATGAATATCAGAAATATAAAGCCATCAGCATTCTAGAGAACAAGCAGAACGGAATCGTTCAACGGATGAAAAGCTACGCTGATCGTCTGCAACACGAGGAATTTAAAAAGCAGATCGAGGATATTATTTCTGTCGGTCTGACTCGCTATCATGATAAATACGGCCCTGCTCAAAAAGCCGAAGGACGTTTTGTACTTTATGAGAAATACTCGCGAAGAGATGTCAGTCTCCTAATGAACTGTGGTAGAGATTTGTCTTCTACGATGTATGGAATGAAGCGGATTGACGACGACGTTTTTATCTTTATTACATACCATAAAGTCGGGGCGGAAAGCGAAGATCTTCAGTATGCTGAAGGAAAGCCAGATTATGCAGATGCATTCTCCGACAATATGACTTTCCGTTGGGATTCTCAAATCGGAAGAGGCCCTGACAGCAGTTATATGCAAGAAGTTATAGGAGCTAAAAGAAAGCATCTTTTGGTGAAAAAAAGTGACGCAGAAACTAGCTTCTATTACATGGGCACTTTTGATGTTATCGAAACCCGTGGAGATAGAAAATTAGATAATAGCGGGAGACTTCGTGATATTACAAAAGTCACTATGAGAATGCATCATAGTGTCAGGGAAGATTTGTTAAAATACCTGGAAAGCAGTCTCTTGGAGGAAGTAGTATGAAATCAATCAAGGTCGTAGCAGCCATTATACGCTCGGTTGACAAAGACGGAGAACCGCTTGTCTTTGCTACGCAGCGAGGATATGGAGAATATAAGGACTGGTGGGAATTTCCGGGAGGAAAGACGGAAAACGGCGAAACGCCTGAAGAAGCCTTGGTTAGGGAAATTCACGAAGAATTGGCAGCTACTATATCGGTTGATAAATATCTTGTCACAGTGGAATACGACTATCCTGCGTTTCATTTGTCCATGGATTGCTTCTGGTGTAGCCTGACTGAAGGGCATTTAACTTTGCTGGAACATGAGGCTGCAAAATGGCTTCCGTTAAATAATTTACGTCAGGTTAATTGGCTTCCTGCAGATGTGATGGTTATCGACGCAATCGAAAAAGCGATTCTGGAAGAAAATTGCACTAGCGAACAACAGGCACTTCAAAATAGTCAGCAGAACACAAAGGGCTCTAAGAGGAAACATAAGGGAAAAACATGCATGAAACGTAAGAAAGATCTCTAACACTACTCCAAGCCAAAACGAGAAATCATGTTATGAGTGCGTATTGAAAGAGGCACAATAGAAGCAATCCAAAATAGCTGTGTCTTTCCCCCTTAGCTAATCATACAGTAATATATTTCTTGATCTTATTGAACTTGGCGTCTTTGATGCCGGGCACGTTCATGATGTCCTCGATTGACTGGAATTTGCCGTGCTCTTCGCGGTAGGAGATGATATCGCGGGCGGTGCTCTCGCCGATGCCGTTGAGGGTCATGAGCTCGTTGACGGAGGCGGTGTTGATGTTGACCAGCTGGACGGTGGACTGGGAGGTGCCGCTGCCGTTGTCGGTCTGGGGGCTGGCGTAGCCTACGTCCAGGAGCCAGGTCTTGTTTTCGCTGTAGGTGAAAGGGATATGGATGCGCATGCCGTCGTTGACCTTCATTGCCAGGTTTATTGAGTAAGTGTCTGCGTCGGGCAGAAGGCCGCCGCACAGCTCTACGGCGTCAAGGATTATGGCTCCGGGCTCCAGGCGGCAGACGCCTTCGTTGACAACGGCGCCGGTGATATGGACCGCCATTCTGGTGTCCGCGGTGGGCGCGGGAGTGGCGGCGTCAGAGAGTTCTCCGGAGGCGTTGTCCGTGGCGGAATTTGGGTTCTCGGGTTCGGGCGTCAGGCCGATGGCAGCAAGGTCTTCGCCGGTCGCTTCGGCGTTCCTGACGAGCTCAGGCGCTTTGCTGCCCGGTTCCGTGAAATTGACTATTAGTATCACCGCTAAGATCAATATCGCGCCTATGGCCATCAGCGCGGCTTTGGGCACACGTACGATCCTTCCGAAAATCCTGAAACGCATAATGCTCGCCTCCCCTCTCCCGTGGATGGTACAGGAAAGCGGCCTTTAACGCAAATATTTCCCGGGAAATAGCCGGGAAATATCTTGTAATAATTCGTAAATTTTCGAAAACGTCGAAGAACGTCGAAATTCGTCGAAACGTGTCGAAATCTGTCGCAGGATGTCGAAGTTCGTCGAAACGTGTCGAAATTTGTCGAAGGATGTCGAAGTTCGTCGAAACGTGTCAAAATTTGTCGAAGGATGTCGAAAAACGTCGAAAAGCGTCCTAAAAAAATTAGTTGCGCAGCAGCTCTAAAACCTTGCCCGCTGCCGCCTGCTCCGCGGCCTTCTTGCTGCGGCCGACGCCCCTCTCTTTGAAAAGCAATTGACCCTGCTCCTCCACCCTGATCTCCGCCTCGAACACCGGATCGTGGTCCGGGCCCGAGCGGCTGATTATCTCATAAGAGATCGAGACTGAAGGATCCCTGTAATACTCCTGAAGTTCGGATTTGTTGTCCCCTTTCGAATAGTCGCCGGCCGCCAGCTCGATCCTCTGTCTGAAGCCGAAATTGTCCAGCACGATACGGCTCACGGTGGCGAAATCCGAATCCAGGTACACCGCCGCGATCAGCGCCTCCACGCAGTCCGCCAGCACCGAGACCTTGCCGCTGCCGCCGCCGGAAGCTTCGCCGTGACCGAACAAAATAAAGCCGCCCAGGTCGAATTCCCTGGCGACTTCTCCCAGCGTTTCTTCGCATACTATCCGGGAACGAAAACGGGACAGCATCCCTTCGGTCATAGCCGGAAAGTTCTCATACAGATACGTGCTCACTACAAGCCCGAGCACCGAATCTCCGAGAAATTCCAGCATCTGGTTGCTGTCCCTGTGTCCGTCAGCGCTGTGTTCGTTGGCATACGACGTGTGAGTAAACGCTTTCTTCAGCAGTTTCTCATCGGAAAAGCCGTAGCCGATCAGTTCTTCGACGCGCTTAAAACCGGTCATTTCTCTGTTATTTGATATTATTCGTCACGTACTGCACCGCGTCGTTCACGGTAGCGATCTTCTCCGCGTCCTCGTCGGGGATCTCAATGTCGAATTCCTGTTCCAAAGCCATGATCAGTTCAACGATATCCAGAGAATCCGCTCCAAGGTCGTCGACAAAAGAAGAATCAAGAGTAACCTGACTCTCGTCAACATCAAGCTGATTCACAATTATTTTTTTTACTCTTTCGAACATTCTTTTCTTCCTTTCTGTAAGAAAACCATAGCCCCGGGGGCGATATCCGCCGCCCGATAAGGATAATATACCACAAATGATATGAAAAACGCAATAGTTGCGCGGATATACCGCGGATCTGTTCTGGAAGTTCACGGATCAGCGGCGGTCCTTCGCCGGTTCCGCTCCGGAACCTCGGCGGATATTCTGCGGGATCACTTCATATTTTTAAGCAGTTCCCTGTTGCCGTATATGTACTCGAACCCGGACCACAGCGCCAGCACCGTGGAGATGCCCAGGAAAACGATGCCCGCTATCATGCATACGTCCGAGAAGACGCCAAGGCCGCTCTCGAAGGCCGCTCTGCCTGTGAGCAGCACCACCAGGGCAACGGTCTGGGCGATCATCTTCAGCTTGCCGATCTTGCCCGCCGCGATCACTTTTCCGGTGCCCGCCGCCAGCATCCTGATGCCGGAAACGGCAAACTCTCTGGCCAGGTTGATCAGCGTTGCCCAGAGCACGATCTGCGCGGCCCAGCCGTGGTAGCAGACCTGGGTGAAAATGATAAGGGAGATCAGCGCGGTATTGACCAGCAGCTTGTCGGCCAAAGGATCCAGGAACTTTCCGAAGTCGGTGACCTGGTGATTCTTGCGTGCCAGATGTCCGTCGAGCGCGTCGGTCGCGGAAGCTATGACGTATACCGCCAGCGCCACCCAGCCGCATCCGGGAAACAGCGACAGCGGAAACGCGAAGATCGCAAATACGAAAACGAGGATCATCCTCGAAACAGTCAGTTTATTCGGTAAATTCAATCGTATCCCTCCTCCGAACCAACTGGGAAAAATTATACACACGGAGGCGAAAATGTCAATTATTCTCCGTCTTCTGCCAGGGCTCCTCAGTCTTCCGCTCCGTCTTCCGACGCGTTTTCCGCCGAGTCCTCCACGGCCGTTCCCGTGAGATCGTACTCCTCCGCGATAAGCAGCTTAACGTTCACCATATCTCCCGGTTCAAGCTCCTTTTCCGACGTGAAATAGATCTTTCCGTCCGAATCCGGCGCCTCGGCGTAGGACCGTCCGAAATAGAAAATGCCGTCGTCGCTGACGCCTTCCGTCAATACCCTTACGGTCTTTCCAACCCGCTTTCTGCCCTGCCGGAGCGATATCTTCTGGGCCAGCGAATACAACGCGTCGTACCGCTCCTGCTTGACCTCTTCGCCGAGCTGATCCTTCATCCGGGCCGCGGGAGTGCCTTCCTCAGGCGAATACTTGAAAACGCCCACACGGTCGAAGGAGTTGTCCGACACGAATTGCATCAATTCCTGGAAATCCTCATCCGTCTCCCCGGGGAATCCCACTATGAACGAGGTGCGGAAAATGCATTCCGGAATTGTCTCCCTGAGCCGCGCGATCACGGCTTTTATATCTGAGGCGGTGCCCCGGCGGTTCATCTTTTTAAGCAGCCTGTCGCTTATATGCTGAAGCGGCAGGTCAATATATCTGGCGATCTTTTTCGACCGGGCAAGCACGTCGATCAGCTCTTCGTCGATCTCGTCCGGGTACAGGTAAAGTATCCTGATCAGCTCGATGCCGTCGACCGCTTCCAGCCTCCGGAGCAGCTCCGGGAGCGACTTCTTCCCGTACAGATCCAGCCCGTATCTGGTGGAGTCCTGGGCGATCAGATCAAGCTCCTTCACGCCTTCCGCGGCAAGATTTTCCGCCTCCGCCACCACGTCTTCGATCCGCCTGGACCTGAGCCTTCCGCGGATGTACGGAATAGCGCAGAAAGAACAGCGGTTGTCGCATCCCTCGGCGATCTTCAGGTACGCGCTGCCCTCCGGCGTGGACAATATCCTGGGCCCGTTTATGTAGTCCGCCGAATAGTTTTCCGACAATGCGACTTCCGGCCTTTCGCTGTTATCCGCCGCCACCTTCCGGGCAATTTCCGCTATCTCTTCCACGCTGTTGATGCCCACGATGGCATCGACTTCCGGCAATTCTTTTTTTATCTCTTCCGGGTAGCGCTGGGCAAGGCATCCGGCTACCACCAGTGCCCTGCAGTTCTGCTTCTTGTATTCGGCCATCTCCAGAATGGTATTGATCGCCTCTTCCCTGGCCTCCTCGATGAAGGCGCAGGTGTTTACGATGATGATATCCGCCTCCTGCTCGTCGTTGACGATGGAGAATCCTTCCTGCGCCAGCCGCCCCAGCATCAGTTCCGAGTCAACCAGATTTTTCGCGCATCCCAGTGACACGATCCCCACTTTGATTGCTGCTTTGTTTTCTGCTTCTTTCATCTGCCTGCAAACCTGCTTTTCTGTCTGTTTAGTCCTCGTCCGGCGACGCAGCGTACTTCTCCACCGTGCGCGCCGCCAGGCCGGTGTCGAAACCTCTCGATATCAAAAACCGTACGAGCGCAGCCTTTTCCTTAACGTCAGAAACGCTCCTGCGCTTCCCGTCTCCGAAACGCACCCGCAGCTTCTTCTCCAGCGCCCTCCGGCAAGACTCTTCGTCGTCTCTGCTACTCCTTGACGCGGCCGCTTCCGCCAGCTCCGCCGGGATCCCCCGCCGTACCAGCTCGTACACGATCTGGTTGGAAGAAACGTCCTTGTCAAAGCGGCTCCTGAAATATGAGTCGCAATAGGCCTCGTCTCCCGCGTAGCCTTCGCTTTTAAGAAACTCCAATACGTTGTCCGCCGCAGCCTCGACGCATTCCGCCCAGGCTCCGCCGTAGCCCTTCTTCTCGCAAAACTGCTCCTCTATCCTTGACCGGATCTGCTTCTCGGTCCGTCTCGAATAGACGCAATAAGGCAGCGCGCACTCCCTCATTCTCCGCTCCAGGACCTTCGTAAGAAGTTCCTCCACGTCGACTTCCCTGCCCTCTTCGTAAAGCCCGAATTCCCACACTTCTTCAGTGCGGAAACTCAGGCTCCCCGAGAACTTGAAATCAACGGTATATGAAGCATCGCCGGGCTCGCCGCTCGCTGCCGAACCGATTATTATATCCGTCATATTATCTGCTTACTTAATCGCCTGGATCCGGCGCCGGGCCTCATTTTCTGGCCACCGGAGGTACCGGCGGAGGAGGCGTGCTTCCGTCGTCCGCGGGAGTCGCGAGAGAAGACGCCAGCGCCTCTGCCGAAGGCACCGCTTCGGAAGCGTTGAACACGGTGGCTTTCTTGTTTTTCTCGCTGACCATGTCGCGGATCTGTTGCTCGATCTCGTCCATAACGGCGGGATTGTCCTTGAGATACTGCTTGGCGTTTTCGCGGCCCTGGCCGATCCTGGCGCCCTTGTACGCAAACCAGGAACCGCTCTTGACCACTATGTCGTTTTCCGTGGCAATATCCAGCACGGATCCGGCTCTGGAGATGCCTTCGCCGTATATGATGTCGAACTCGGTCTCCCTGAACGGAGGCGCCACTTTATTCTTAACGACCTTCACGCGGGTCCTGTTTCCCACGACCATTCCGTCCGCCTTGATGGCCTCGATCCTTCTGATGTCAAGCCTCACCGAAGAGTAGAATTTCAGCGCGCGACCGCCCGTGGTGACCTCGGGATTGCCAAACATAATTCCAACTTTCTCTCTCAGCTGGTTGATGAAAATGGCGATCGTCTTGGATTTGTTGATTATTCCGGACAATTTCCTGAGCGCCTGGGACATCAGTCTCGCCTGCAGTCCCACGTGTGAATCGCCCATCTCACCGTCGATCTCGGCCTTGGGCACCAGTGCGGCAACGGAGTCGATGACGATCACGTCGATGGCGCCGCTTCTCACCAGCGCTTCGGCAATTTCCAGCGCCTGCTCGCCCGTGTCCGGCTGCGATACGATAAGGTTGTCGATGTCAACGCCCAGATTCCTGGCGTACACCGGATCCAGCGCGTGCTCCGCGTCAATAAACGCCGCGTCTCCTCCGTTCTTCTGTGCTTCGGCAATCACGTGCAACGCCAGCGTGGTCTTGCCGGACGATTCAGGCCCGAATATCTCCACTATCCTGCCTCTCGGAAGCCCTCCGACGCCCAGGGCAATATCAAGCCCCAGCGATCCCGTGGAAATGGTCTCCACGTTCATATGAACGTTGTCGCCCAGTTTCATGACGGCGCCTTTTCCGAACTGCTTATCTATCTGCGCCATGGCGTTTTCCAGCGCTTTTTTCTTCTCCGCGATCTTCTTCTCATCCAAACCGTTATCAGCCATATTCTAACCTCCTGTTCCCTGCGGGACTGTCCCCCTGCGGGACCGTTTTAATCTTTCACGAAAATTTTACAATGCCCCGTGACCCGCGTCAAGTGAAAGATGGCATATTTCCCGGGAAATACTGGCGAGAGTCAAGAAGGGGGGGTGATATTCGCCTGGCACACGAGTGATGTTGAGCGACGGAGCGCAGTGATCTTCGCCTGACGGCGAGTGATATTCCGCTGCGCGGAGTGATATTCGCCTGGCGGCGAGTGAGATTCGTGCTGAGGCACGAGTGATATTGCGCGTATGACGCGCAGTGATATTCGCCTGACGGCGAGTGATATTCCGGTGCGCGGAGTGATATTCGCCTGGCACACGAGTGATGTTGAGCGACGGAGCGCAGTGATATTCGCCTGGCGGCGAGTGAGATTCGTGCTGAGGCACGAGTGATATTGCGCGTATGACGCGCAGTGATATTCGCACTGACGGCGAGTGATATTCCGCTGCGCGGAGTGATATTGCAGCGTTGCTGCAGCGAAATTGAACACTGACGGTTTGGGCAAAATTGTCAGTGTTCAGCTAAATTCGCGCTTGCACGCGAGCTAAATTGCTCGCGGGGCGAGCAGCTAAATTCGGCTGCGCCGAGTGAAGGTGGATTATTTTTATTTCGCGCTCGTTTTGGGTTTCGAGGCGGCGACACCTTCTTGAAAATACATAAGATCTAGGAAAAAAAGTAAGATTTTATGTATTTCGCGCTCGTTGCAGGCCATCAGGCAGCGCCACCTTCTTGATAATACATAAGATTTGAGATGAGGAAGAAATTATTATGTATTTCGCGCTCATTTCGGGCCATCAGGCAGCGCATCCTTCTTTAAAACGCCCAGGAATCAAGGATAAAAGGTAAAATCAGGGCGTTTCTCGTTCATTTCCGGCTTCGAGACAGCGCCGTATCCTTCAAAACGCCCAGAAATTTGAAAAAAGAGGCAAAATCCGGGCGTTTTGCGCTCATTTCCGGCTTCGAGACAGCGCCGCGTCCTTCAAAACGCCCAGAAATTTGAAAAAAGAGGCAAAATCCGGGCGTTTTGCGCTCATTTCCGGCTTCGAGACAGCACCGCGTCCTTCAAAACGCCCAGAAATTTGAAAAAAGAGGCAAAATATGGGCGTTTCGCGCTCGTTGCAGGCTTCGAGGCAGCGCGCCCTTCTTTCAAACGCCCAGGAATCCGGGTTAACAGGTAAAATGTGGGCGTTTCGCGCTCGTTTTGGGCCATCAGGCAGCGCCACCTCACTCCCGAGCCCGGAGCCGCAGCAGCGCTCGGGCTCCCCGAGCCTGGCGCTACAGCAGCTTCTCGATCTCTTTGTCACGGAGGTAGCGCCAGGCGCCGGGCTTCAGGTCCGGATCCAGCTCCAGGGGCCCGAAGCCCACCCTTTTAAGCTTGAGCACAGGGTGGCGGATGGCCTCAAGCATGCGACGCACTTGACGGTTTCGGCCCTCCCGGATCCGGACCTCAACGATGGCGTTGTTGCCCTTGTGGCCGATGACGGTGAGGAGCGCCGGGAGCGTGGGGCCGTCGTCCAGCACAAGGCCCTCGGAAAAGCGCTTGATATTGCCCTCGTTGGGCTCGCCCTTGACCACCGCCTCGTACGTCTTCCAGATCTCGAAGGAGGGGTGCGTCATCTTCTGAGTGAAGGCGCCGTCGTTGGTAAGGAGCAGCAGGCCGGAGGTGTCGTAGTCGAGGCGGCCGACGGGATAGAGGCGCTCGGAGACGCCTTCCACCAGGTCAACGACGCACTGGCGGCCACGGTCGTCGGAGGCGGAGGACAACACGCCGACGGGTTTGTTGATCATTATGTAGATCTTGTTGCGCTCGACCTTGACCGGCTTTCCGTCAACGCTGACCGTGTCTTTGGGTCCGACTTTGGTGCCCATTTCGGTAATGACCCTGCCGTTGACCGACACGCGCCCTTCGGCAATCATTGCCTCGGCGCCGCGCCTCGACGCCACGCCGCATTCGGCTAAATATTTTTGCAATCTTACTTCGTCCATTGACTCTGTCTCCCATTGTTATCCCGCACGGCTTCCCCGAAATTGCCCGGCGAATTTCCTCGCGATTTTCAACAAATTTCGCACGACGTTCCGGCGAATTCCGCGCAATTTCCACGTGCCGCGCCGTTCGGTTCGGCTCAACTCAGCTCAGATCAGATACTCTTTCCCGTACCTCAAATAGTAGAGCGCCGTCTTGTCCGGGTACTTGCCGAAGATGCGGCGGCAGACCTCGGAATAGATCCTGAGCTGCAGTTCATAACCCGCCGAATGGGCCGCCAGGTCTTCGCCCGGAACGAAATCGCTCTTATAGTCTATCAACGTGACCACGTCTCCCTTAATAGTGACGCAGTCCATAACTCCCTGCACAGTGGTGGCACTGCCTTTGAAGGACGGCTCCGAGAACAGCTCGTCGGAAGGAAGGTCCAGCGCGAAAGGCACTTCGCGCATTATGCGGTCGGAGGAGGCGATCTCGGTCGCGAAAGGCGAACAGATGAAATCGATCAGCAGCTTGACCGGTATCCTACCTGCGTCAACGGCGTCGAAAAACCGCTTTTCGGCCAGCTCGCTTATAAGGCTGCCTGCGTATTCCGCCGCTTTTTCCACGTCCCCGCATATATCCCGCACAACACCGAAATCCATATGTTCCAGGCAGCAGTGCAAAAGCGTTCCCGCCAGGGCGCCGCCGGACTTGCCGCCGAACTTGCCGGGCGTGTCATCCGGGTCGTCAAAGGTCTTCAGTTCGGTGCGGTTTCCGAAAAGTACCGGGATCGAATCGTCGCTCTCGCCGTCGTCAATTGCCCGCTCATACCCATTGGAGATCCGCTTGATCTCGGACACAGACACTTTAGAAGGACAAACGGGCCGCGCCGGTCTGTCATCGCCGTCCTCCGTTCCGCCGCCGGTCCATCGATCCACACGGGGCAATCCGAACCAGGGAGCTCCGGCAATTTCGTCGTCCCACCAGTCTCCGTCGTCTCCGTCGTTTCCGCCCTCGAAAGGCGTTCCTTCCGCGCCGTCGACGCCGTCAACGCCATCCTGCCCATCCTGTCCGCCGGCGACTTCTTTATAGAAACTGCCCTCGGAAATGTCGCACTTGCCCCGGGCGTTCTCGCTGACGGCAGCCATTGCCAGCAGCGCCAGATAAGTGTCCTCGTTCAGGATGTAGTAGTCCAGCGGCTTCCGGCCTGAAAGGTCAAGCTTGGACCGGGATCCGGATATGAACTCGTTGGGGTCCTTCTTGCCCCTGCCGCCCAGAGAACCTATTATGAGCAGTTTTTCCTTCGCCCTGGTCATTGCCACGTACAGCACCCTGAGCTCTTCGGCCCGGGCGTCGGCGGCCAGTTTCATCTTCACGGCTTCCTTCATGACGGAGGGGTATTTGGTCATTGTCCGCCTGTCCAGACAGGTGGGTCCCAGACCCAGTCTGGGATGTATCAGCAGCGTTCCCTTTTCGCTGTTTTTGTTGCGGGCGGAACCGGCGCTGCCGATGATGACCACGGGATATTCCAGACCCTTGCTGCTGTGGATGGTGGAGATGGTCACGGCGTTCTGATCCGCGTTGCCGGGAGAAGCCGGGCCGGTGGTGTTTTTCTTTTCGTAGAGGCCCAGCAGCCGGACAAAACCGCAGAAACTGCCTCTGCCGGAGTTGTCGTAATTCATAGCCATCCGGACAAGCTTCATGAGGTTGCCGTATGCCACACCGCCGTCGGGCAATTTTCCGCATGCTTCCAGGAAGCCGTTTTCGCTAAGGCACGTCCAGAGCAGTTCGGTGGCGGTGGTCCTGTAGGCCATGTCGCGCAGATAGTCAAGGCGCCGGAGAAACGCTCTTACCAAAGCGCGCGCGGCTTCGTCGGGACCGTCGGTTCCGGCTCCGGGTTCGGTTTCGGCTCCTGCTCCCGCTTCGGCTTCGGTTCCCGGTCCGGTTTCTGCGGCAAATCTCTCCATTCTGGAGTAGAAGTTGATCTCCCGCTCCGGGGCGGCGATCTTGATCCTGGCCAGCGTGTCTGCCGTGAAGCCGTAAACGTTTTTCAGCACCGCGATCAGCGGAATGTCATTCAGCGGGTTGTCGATTATTTTGAGCAGCGACGTCGCCACTTTGACTTCGGGGTGCGAGAACAGGCCGCTCTTTTCGGAGGTATCTTTTACGGGAACGCCGCCTTTTCTGAGATACTCTGCCAGTTCCCTGCCGTGGGTGGTGAGGTAGCGGATGAGGATGCACACGTCGCCGTATCTGACGGGCCTGGTGACTTTGGCCTCTCTGTCGTAAACGGGCATGCGGGAGGCGATCATTTCTTTGATACGGCAGGTGATCTCGTGGAATTCGGGGTCCATGCCCTTGCCCTTTACCACCACGATCTCGGTCTTGTATGGGCTCCTGCGGCCTTCGCCGTCAACGCCGCCTTCCGCGTCATTCGCGCCGTCAACGCCGCCGTCCGTGTCTTCCGTATCGTTCGCGCCGTCAGCGATCTCGCCGTTTTCGTCGATCTCGGGATAATCCGTGGCGCCGAAATTCAGATATTCTTCAGGCCCGTAGGGCATGCCGCAGGTGATCGGGTCGATAAGAGACGAGAAGATGGCGTTGACGGAGTCGATGACTTCCCGGCGGCTGCGGAAATTGGCATTCAGGCGGATAAGTTCGCCTTCAATGGAGGCGTCCTCGTCCGCAGGAACTGCGTTGTCTGCGTTGTCCGCGCCGTTTGCGCAGTTTGCTCCTGCCGTTTCCGTCGTCCTCACGGCTTCGATCGCCGCGGCCTCTTCCGCAGCCCGGTTCTCCGCCTCCAGCAGATCCGTAAACGCGTCATATTTTTCCACGAAAAGTTCGGGGCAGGCGTCGCGGAAAGCGTAAATCCCCTGCTTCATATCGCCCACCATAAATAGGTGCGGCGTCTCCCCTTCCGCGCTGCCGGAAATGGACTTCAGGATCAGCTCCTGCAGCATATTCGTATCCTGGTACTCGTCAACGAATATCTCCGCGAATTTGCGCCTGTACGACAGCGCCACTCGCCCCTCTTCCGCCGTCAATACCTCCAGGCAGCGGTGCTCCATATCGCCATAGTCGTACACGCGTCTTCTGGTCTTTTCCTGGCGGAACAGTTCCAGTGCAGAAAGGCACAGGCCGATGAACGTTTCCATCTCATCCGCTGCCCTCTGCCGGTCGGTCTCGGGATCGTCCGCGCCGGACATAAAGAGCATATTCATAGCGGCGGCCACTTTGGATTTGACGTTGTTCCGTTTGTCCTTGATCTGTTCCGGAACGCCCACGTTCTCCGGCCGGAGCCCTTCTTTTTCCTGCTTTGAATTCTGTTTAAGCTTTCCAAAACTTATATGACCACAGGCGTCGAAAACCTCCTGCCACGTAATATCTTCCCGCGCTAGCTGCCCGGGGATATGCTCCAGCATCGCCGCGTCTTCTTCCAGCGTGCTCCTGTATCCTCCCAGGCCGTAACTGTCGGCCACTTCCGCCAGCCTGCGAAGTTCGCTGAGCTGCGCTTCGAAGTTGATCCTCAGCCGCGAAATGAGCCACCGGCCGTATGCGGTCCGGGCAAAATCGCCGTCGGGAAACGGCTCCCTGAAGAATCCTATGCAGTCTCTCAGCCACTTTTCGGGATCGGGAAAGGACAATGAAAAATTGACGGCGCGCACGATCTTTTCCAGCAGATCTCTGTCCGTCTTGTAGTCGCCGTAAACGTCAACCAGCGCGGCGTATCTGTCGGGTTCGGAGGCGCTCAGTTCCTCTGCCGCTGCGCTCACGGCGTCGCTCAGCATCTTGTCTCTTTCTGCGTCGTCGCACACGGAGAATGAGGCGTCGATGCCGCTTTCACGCACGTTTTCTAAAAGGATCCTTTTGCAGAAACTGTCGATGGTGGATATCCAGGCGCGGCTCAGCCTGACCTGCTGGTCGCTGATGCGCCTAATGAGGACGGGATCTTCGGTGGCGGAGAGCCGGGCGTCAAGCTGTTTGGAGATCCTGGTGCGCATCTCGTTGGCCGCCTTTTTAGTGAAGGTCACCACAACGATCTCGTCCACGTTGCAGGGATTTTCACGGTCAAGCACTGCCCGGACGATGCGGGCGGTCAGCACCGCGGTCTTGCCCGATCCGGCGCCTGCCGATACAAGTATGTCCGTGCCCTCAGATTCAACGGCTTCTTTTTGCTCTCTTGTCCACTCCATTTTTTGCCTGTCCCGGCCGGAGCCTCACTTTTTATAATAAAAAACGTACGCGACGGAGGAAAGGTCGACTTCCTTCCAGCACAAAAGCGTTCCGTCGTACCCGCAATATATGAACGGCTCGCAGGATCCGGCCGTGGCCAGCAGCAGGAAAAGCACGCGCCCTTCTTCGTTCACGCACACGTCCGCCACCATTCCCACGGGAATATGGACTCCTCCGGGCAGGTCGGAATATACAACCGTCATACCGGGCAATATCTCCGACGTTTTCTCGACTTTTACGTAACCCGCGTTCTCCAGCATCGAAGCCGCAACCGCCGGGGTGGACGATTCCACCGCCGGCAGGACTACCGCCACCGGAAACTCCTTCACTTTATCTCCGTCAACGACGCCCCACAGTCCTGCGTCGAAATTGCGTTTCCCGCTGTCGTAAAAATAGGATCCCAGGCCGAACTTCTTGAGGGACAAATGCTGCACCGCATATTCGTCGCTGCCCTCTTCGAAGCTCAGTCTTTCGAACCCTTCCGGCAATCTGAACCTTTCGCAAACGGTCTCGCCGCCGTATTCGATCGCTGAGGCCGGATATTGCTTTTTCAAATTTCCCCGGTAAATAAGCACGGCAGCAAAATAAATCACCACGGCCGCGGCAATAAAGCTAAGCGATATGATCAGCGCCTTTCGCGCCTTCTTAGCCGCATCGCCTTCGAATCCGAGAAATCTGCCGTCTTCTTTCATAGCCCGGCCTCCGGTCATCTCTTGAACCGCCTGAAAGCGTCCAGCGGATAGGTCACCGTCCGGCCGTCTGCGGTCTGTTTCGTGAAGGTCCCGTCCTCGTTCAGCGAGAACCACACGGTGTCGTTGGCGTAGTCTTTTATAACGTACATTTCGGTGGCCGGAGTGTTGCCCTCGGCGATCATGAACACCTTTTTACCGGTGCTCTTTTCTACCGCCACGTCTACCACGATCATGGCGTGGCCGTCAGTGCCGCCGGTCTGGTCTGCGGTGATGATCAGGCAGTCGCCTACCTGAAGATCGGCGGAGTCTATCTGCATCATCTGGTTCTTAAGGGAGTATGTGTTGGCGTAGTTGAACACGTTGTCCAGGTAGTATCTAAAGGTGCTGTAGGAAGTGTCGCCGGGAGTGGCGTTGTCCGGCTGGTACCATTCGAGCTTGTTGCCGTTGGCACGGACGCGGTTGCCCTGGGTCCAGAAGCTGAAGTTCATCGTGAACACGGGGTTGGTGTAGCAGTCGAAGGAGACGTATTCGTATTCGCCTCTGGCATACCGGTATTCGGCGTAGAGCCTTATTATGGAGTCTGCGCACTGCTGGAGGCCGTTCTTTCTGACGTCCAGTTCAAGGACCGCCTCGGTGGGAGCGGTGAGGTTGTCGGTGCCGTCGGCCAGCTTGGCCACGGTGCCGTAGCTTTTAAGCTGGAAGTTCCTGAGATATTCCGCGAAGGAGCCGGATTCCACCGCCACGCGCTCGTAGCCTGCGGGAGGATTGAATCTGGTGCCTATGGTGCTGCCGGCGAAATTGATGGGTTCCACCGGTTCGGGCGTGGCCGGAAGGGGCGTGATCTCGGGGGCTTCCGTGGGATCCAGCACCGTCTCTTCTCCGGGCATCTCGCCGTTCTTGAAGTAGTAGCTTATTTTATCCCAGTTGAAAAACACGGCCAGGCCGATCACGATGATGACCGCGGCAACTATGACAACGGCGATGATGTTGACGCCGTGCTTCTTTTTTCTTTCTGAGTCGTAATGCATTTCGCTTCCCTCCTGTGAGGTCTTTCAGTGGATCGGGCAATTGTTTTACAGGCCGGGGTACACCCATTTGCCGCCGTTTTCGCCGTCGTTTTCTCCGTCAACGCTGCCGCCGTTTTCGTTGACGCCGTCACCGCTTTCGCCGTTTCCGTCAACGCCTTCGCCGTTCGCTCCGTCAACGTTTTCTCCGCCTTGTCCGTCCTTCGACTTGTCGGCGTTGGGATTGTCGATCATATATTTCTTTATGGTGGGATACACATAGAACGTGTGCAGATACGAGGTGAACGAGAGCCCCAGCAGCGCGTACAGCAGGAACGACACTATAAAGGCGAAGTAGCCGTTGATGAGCAGCAGAGGCAGGAGCACCATGGCCGCCGTCAGCAACAGTATCCCCAGGTTGGGCAGCCACTTTATAAGGGCAAGTATTATGGCGTTCTTATAGAGCTGCTTCAGCGTGATCCTGAACGTAACGATCATGGGGTATATATAGAGGTTCATTGCCATCAATATTACCGTGGTGAAGATCGCCACCGCCGCGGAGATGAACAGCAGCCAGTTGGGCATGACGCCTTCCATGTTGGAGCCTTTCGCGGAGCTTGCCATATAGAACGCAAAGAGCATCATGTCCCAGAGGCCAAGGGCGCCGTTGATCAGCATCACTTTAATGCTGAGTTTGAGGTTGCTGCGGGTCTTGGTGATGTAGTCGTGCCACAGGAACACGGGCTCCCGCTTCACGAACGACTGGGTTATGAAGGTCAATCCCGCGCGGAACGGTCCGGCGGAGAATACGGGTATCAGGTTGAAGAAGATGGTGACGAAGGCCAGGCCCATATAGTACATCACCTGCGCCTGGTCCGGGTGCTCGCTCTGGGCAATCACGTCCCACACCGATATGCCCTTGGACAACGTAAAGTAGAACGACACCGCCAGCATATACCCGGCCGCGGTGATGGCGGTGGACAACAGATTGCACGCGAAGTAGATGAGGTTGATCCCTACGAGCTTGAACCGTTTGTTCCAGAATATCTCCCAGAATTTGAAGAACGGCCTCTTTTCGGGCTCGTCTTTAGTGATGTCGGGTCCTTCTTTTCCGTATATGATTCGTTTGAAAAAAGCGTTCATGAAACACCTTGCGTCCGGTGAAAATATCGTTGGCGCCGCCGTCTGCGCTCGTCGCTGCGGCCCGGGAAAACGTCGTGGCGTCGCTGCCTGCGGGCATCCTCACGTCCGGAAAAACTGTCGCCTGCGCCAATGCCCGCGCGCATCACCACGTCCGGAAAAACTGCCGCCTGCGCCGCTGCCCGCGCTCGTCGTTGTGGCCCGAGAAAATGCCGCCGGTGTCGCTGCCCGCGCGCATCCCCGCGATCCTCTCGATTATACCAAGTTCGGCGGCAAGTTGCAAGTGAAAAGGAAGGCCGGAGCGCGCTTCTGGCAGGCTGGCAAGAGAGTGATATTCGTGCTGGCGGACGAGTGATGTTGCGCTGCGCGCAGTGATATTCGCACTGGCGTGCGAGTGATGTTCATCCTTTGGGTGAGTGATATTCGACTTCGTCGAGTGATATTGCGCGGAGCGCAGTGATATTCGTCCTGACGGACGAGTGATGTTCGCACTGGCATGCGAGTGATGTTCATCCTTTGGGTGAGTGATATTCGACTTCGTCGAGTGATATTGCGCGGAGCGCAGTGATATTCGTGCTGGCGGACGAGTGATGTTCGCACTGGCATGCGAGATAAATTCGTGATGCGCTCGCGCCAGGGCCCTGCTCTGTCTCGAAGAGAGAAATGAGCGCGAAACGCCCAGATTTTACCTCTTTTTTCAAATTTCTGGGCGTTTTGAAGGACGCGGCGCTGTCTCAAAGCCGGAAATGCGCGTGAAACGCCCGGATTTTACCTCTTAACCCGGATTTCTGGGCGTTTTGAAGGACGCGGCGCTGTCTCAAAGCCGGAAATGCGCGTGAAACGCCCGGATTTTACCTCTTAACCCGGATTTCTGGGCGTTTTGAAGGACGCGGCGCTGTCTCAAAGGCAAAAACGAGCGCAAAACGCCCGGATTTTACCTCTTAACCCGGATTTCTGGGCGTTTTCGTAAAGGTAGCGCTGTCTCAAAGCCAAAAATGAGCGCGAAATATAAATAAATCCACCTCAGCTCGGAGCAACCGAATTTAGCTGCTCGCCCCGCGAGCAATTTAGCTCGCACGCCAGTGCGAATTTAGCTGAACACTGACATTCTTGCCCAAATCGTCAGTGTTCAATTTAGCTCGCCGCAGGCGAATTTCGCTGAAAACCGCAGGCTTCGTTTTCCCGAAAGCCTGCCGTTTTCAATATCACTCGCACGAAAGTGCGAATATCACTCGCACGCCAGTGCGAATATTACTGCGCGAAGCGCAATATCACTCGGCGCAGCCGAATATCGTTCGCCCCAAGGCCAGGCCCGAACGTGGGACAGACTTGCGTTCGCGCCCAGACTTGCGTTTGCGACTCCGTTTTATATATAATCACCACATCATATCGAACGGCAGCGGCGCTGACGGAAACGCACGGTCACAGGGCCGCGTTGACCCACAGCGCGGCGGGTCGGAAGGGACGCTTGGAAAGTATGAATAATAAAATAGAAACGGCGAAGATAAAGATAAGGACAATGGCGCTGGTGCTGGTATTGACGCTGGCGCTGGGCATGGCAGGCGCGGGGTGCGGGAAATTGTCCGTGAACGGGCCGGAAGCCACGGAAAACGGCGTTGTCGTCAATAAGACCGACGGGCCGGAGATGACCGTTGACCCGTCGCCGGAAACTGTTGTCCCTACAGAGCCGGAGGGTGAAACTTCCTCTCCCGTTCCCACCGACGAACCCACCGAAGCACCGACTGAGACGCCTTCTCCGGCTCCCACGGAAGAGCCCACGGAAGAGCCTACAGAGGAGCCTACCGAAGTGCCTACCGAGGAACCTACGGCCACTCCTTCTCCATCGCCCACACCGTCGCCTACGCCTTCTCCTTCGCCTACTAAGGCGCCTACACCTGCACCGACCAAGGCTCCTACGCCGACTCCCACGAAGGCTCCTACACCCACGCCTACCAAAACTCCGACTCCGACTAAAGCCCCCACGCCGACGCCTACTAAAGCGCCGACTCCCACACCTACTAAAGCTCCTACGCCGACTCCTACCAAGGCACCCACGGCCACTCCCACGGCCACCCCAACGCCTGCGCCTACAAAGACAGCGGCCCCCACGCCCACCGGCGAACTGACCGAAGGTTACTTCAACACGGCGGCTTACGACAGATCCTACACGGTAGGTATCGATGACCTGGGCCGCGCGCTCAGGACCGGAACGGCGGAAAACACGGAAAGACAGGACAAAAAAGTCGGCATATTCTACTTCCTGTGGATCGGCTACCACGGCACGGCGCTCTACGACAACTCCAAGATCGTTGCCTCGAACCCCAACGCCATTAAATCCGAAAGCAACTGGGTCGCGGCGGGAGGCGGAGGCGTCAACGCCTTCCATTTCTGGGGCAAGCCCATGTTCGGCTACTACCCTTCCAGCGAGAAATGGGTCATGCGCAAGCACGTGCAGATGCTCACGGACGCGGGGATCGACTTCCTCTGCTTTGACACCACCAACGCCTACACCTACTCCCAGAACGCGCTGAACCTGATGGCCATCCTTAAAGAGTACCAGGATATGGGCTGGGACGTGCCTCAGGTCTGCTTCTACACCAACTCCTCCTCAGGCGCCACAATAAACAGCATATACCGCGACATCTACGCCAAGCACCCCGAGTACCAGAGCATATGGTACTACTGGGACGGCAAGCCCATGATCGTGGGCGTGAAGACCGATTCGGCGCTCACAGAAGAGGCCAAGAATTTCTTCCGCATCAAAGCCAGCGTCTGGCCCAACGCCGGAAGGACCGACGACGGATTCCCCTGGATGGAATTCGGCCGCCTGTATACAAGTTCCGCGGTCTACGGCATGAACGGACGCAAAGAAGTGGTCAACGTTTCGGTTGCCCAGCACAACGCCACCTGCACCTTCAGCTACACCGCCTGGTACAAGTCCAACGACCGCAGCCGCAGCTGGCACAACGGCAAAAACGACTCTTCTCCGAACGCCTACCTGTACGGCTACAACTTCCAGGATCAGTTCGAATGGGCCATCAAGCAGGACCCCGAAATGATATTCATAACAGGCTGGAACGAGTGGATCGCCCAGCGCCAGCCGGTGATCGACAACAACCGTCCCATCCGCTTCGTTGACAACGCCAGCCCCAACTGCAGCCGTGATATCGAGCCTATGGAAGGCGGGTACGGGGACAACTATTATCTGCAGATGATCTCGCTTGTCCGCCAGTATAAGGGCGCGTACGGACGGGTCGATACCGGCGACGCGACCACTATTGACGTAAACGGCGAATTCTCCCAGTGGAACGCGGTGCCTGCCTACTATAAAGACTACGTCAACGACGTGAAGAGCCGCTCCAACTCCGTGTTCGAAAAGAAGACGGACAAGACCAACCGCAACGACATAGAAGAGATGAAAGTCTGCCAGGACGACGAGAACGTGTACTTCTTCGTCAAGACCGTTGACGCCATCACCGATCCCTCCGGCAACGACTTCTCCAAGACCGGCTGGATGACGCTCTATATCTCCACCGACCTGAACTCCGGCTGGAAAGGCTACAATTACGTGGTCAACTTCACCGCGCCCTCCGAAGGCCAGACCGCTCTGGGCCGCCTCGCCACCTCCGACACCTACTCCGTCGAAGAATGCGGCGCCGCCCTCATCCGCGTCAACGGCGATCTTATGATGCTGTCGGTCCCCAAGGCCGCGCTTGGCATCGAGGGCAACGCCTCCTTCGGCTTCAAATGGTCGGACAACAACACCGTTGGCGACGTTTTCAGCTTCTATAAGAACGGCGACTCCGCGCCCCTCGGCCGGGTGATGTACTATTTTGGGTGATCGGCTGAACGCGAACTGAACGTTAGCCAAACGCGACCCGAACGGTTCTCGGACCAACGCTGACGCCGTGGAGGAAACTATGAATTTTAAATTTGAAGAGTTTGTAAATACTTCGTTCGACTGCTTCTGCCTACGGGAAGGTCCGATGGACTTCGGCGGCGGGACGATAAAAGTTTCGAATATCGACTCTTTACAATTCTATCCAGACCCCGATACCGTCCAAGTGTCGGGGCTTAACCAGGCGTCCTTTGAATACTTTATCAAAAGATATGGCAGCCAGCTGAAGGCGATCCGGTTTTTCAAGAACAAATTCGTTGAAGACTGGTCGTTGTTAGGCAGTTTGCCGCAGCTCGAATACGTCTATTTTTACTATAACCAAAGAATAACCTCTTTGTGGGATATGAGCGGAAATACTTCGTTGACCGGGCTTTGCATCCAAGATCTCAGCAGATTAAGCACGATCGAAGGGATCGCCAAAGCTCCGGCTTTAGAGACCTTTATTGTCGGAAACGCTATCGACGACAAGCTCGTACTTGATTCTCTGCTGCCGCTTGCCGGATCCTCCGTCAAACGCTTCTCTTTCGAAGGAAAAGATATCCGGGACAAAGATCTTTCTTTTCTCACCAAAATGAATAATATTGAGCGGTTCGACTTTCGCAGCAATCTTTATACGACAGAACAGGTCGCGTGGATCGCCGCCAATTATCCAGGCCTTTCCGGCCGCTCCATCAAGCCGTTCGTTGAGACCGAGTGCATGGATTTCAAGACAGGGAAAAAGATTGCCAGCGTCTGGATCGTGGGCAAGCGCAAACCGCTCCTGGCCGTTGAGGGCAACGAAGAGAAGATAAATAGATACGCTGCCCGCTTTGAGGCGCTGAAGCAGGAATATGTGGGCAAGGAGTATCGGGAGGCTTTCGCGAAAGAGTGAACATGTTGTTTGCAACGGAGCATCTCGGGTTTGTGGAAAATTAATAGTTACTAGACAAATAAAAGCCGTAGTAATATCGAACTGCTTCGGCTTTTTCATTCCCAATATTCTCGATACTGATCATTGTGTTTCCTTATAAACATTTTCCTTTCAATAAAAGATAATTAGTTTTCCACATAAGTACTTGTCGCACACAAAGCCTTTTTAAGTTCTCGTTCGCTAATCTCAATCATTGAAACAAACGTCTCGTAATCCGGTGCTGAAGTTGGTATCTTTAACATTTTCCTTGACCGATCGTATATCATTTGATATATTTTTTCTGTCAATAAATGATATATTCGCAGTCTGTTTAGGTATACAAACTCTCTTTGCCGAAAGGAGATGGATGGCATGTCGGACAAATTTTTCAACTATGATACCGGAGATTTCGAGGAGGTCGACAAGGACGGCTTCAACTGGGACGAGAACGAATTTCGTCTGGAGCAGGAGGAGGCGGAGGCCAAAGCGTCGCGCCGCGGGAATTACGACTTTTTTGATGATGACGACGATCCCGATGACGACGATGATTACGATGAAGACGACGGTTACGATGACGGTCTTGACGACGATGAGGACGACGACTTCTGGGATGACGACTCCGACAGCCTTTTCGGCGATGACGAATATTGACAGAAAAGCGCAGTCCGAGCCCTGAACGTCCGGCATTGTGTCCTGGAAAACGCGTACCGTTTTTGGTACGTAAGTAATCGTATAATTCCAACAGACAAATTGACGGAGCGCCACTGCGTTTCGTCATTTGCAAATAACAAGAAAAGAGGCCTTCCGGCAATGACCGCGTTTGAAAACGCCACTCCCCTGTTACAGTTAAAAGGCATAATGATCGACTGGGACAAGATCCCTCAGGACAGCTACCTTAGAGGCATCGAAGCGCTTAGCTCGCTGAACTACCTGGATCTCACGAATCCGGTCACGTTCTTCGTCGGCGAAAACGGCAGCGGCAAGTCGACGCTGCTGGAGGCCATTGCCGTGGCATACGGCTTCAACCCTGAAGGCGGCACGATCAATTACAATTTCGCCACCCGGGACTCGCATTCGGATCTGTGGAAGGCGGTGAGTCTTATTCGCGTCGAGCGTCGCATGAAAAGCAACGGCAAAGGCTATTTCCTCCGCGCGGAAAGTTTTTACAACGTTGCCACCGCCGAAGAATCGTACGAGTTGTCGATGCATTATCACCAAAGGTCTCACGGAGAGAGTTTCCTCGCTTTGGCGCAGGACAAGTTCCAACCGGGCGGCCTTTATCTGCTGGACGAGCCGGAAGCGGCATTGTCCCCGCAGCGTCAAATGTCTTTTTTGATCGAAGTGTACAACGTGGCCAGAGCCGGAGGTCAATTCATCATTGCCACCCACTCCCCCATCATGCTGTCGGTCCCCGGCGCGGAGATCCTGAGCTTCGACGGCAATGAGATCCACAAGGTCAATTACGAAGATACGGGCTGCTACAGGATCACGGAAATGTTTATAAACCGCCGCGAGAGGATGCTGGACAGGCTGCTGGGAGAGGATTGAAAACACATTTAAAGATACGGAAGGGACTGCCATGGAAATAAAAAACATATTTGATTACGCAACTAAAGAACTTTCTCAGGATGCTTTTTTGAGATGGCTGTTTGAGAATTACGACTGCGACGTTGAAGGAGTTCGTAATGTCTGTTTTAAAGTTTTGGGATCATTCTTGGGTTTTAAGATAAACAAAGACGATATCGTTGATCTCAAAACGTATGCCCAGGATTATAAAATTGATGTTATGGTTTCAGTAACTATCAAAACCGCGAGAAAACGAAAGCTGCACATCATTGCAATAGAGGACAAAGTTTCTTCCAGTGAACACAATCAGCTTGAAGATTATAAAAAGGCATTGAAAAAGCTCGAGGAACACGGGAAATATCATGATAAAGTATTTGAGTCTTTTGAACTTCATAAAGTGTTTTATAAGACTGATCTAATAGACTTGAGCGAACTAGACAGAGTAAAAAAAGCCAAATGGAAACCATTTTATATCGATGAAATCTATAAAGATATCTTTGCGGAATTTATCTTTGATGGAAAAGCTATTCCGACAGGGAGCGAAATTCTTGATCATTATATAAACCGGATCTCCTATCTTTATAATAATCTCAGTATTATCTCTAACTGTCCAGTGGAGAAATGGGATAGAATCAACTTTAGATCATACCTAATTAACGAGATTAAGCCCTATGCCGAGAAGGTTGCGGAGAATAAAGCGGTTCAATTAGAGGCAAAAGAATGGAGCTGGCAAGGTCATTATATTTCTCTTGGTTTAGTGCACCATTTCCCAATTACTAGTAACCGTTTTCCATGTCTTGAATTCTCAATGGAAATAAAAGCCCGAGATTTTGACAATCCTGAAAACGGTATGCTGTCTATCAGTCTTCGGTGTACTCGCCTGGAACGAAAGCTAAATGAAATAACGCAAAGAAAAGACGAATTATTACAAGAAGATGCTGATCCGGCACGTGCTGGTTTAAAACTATTAATTAAAGATTCCCATTAAAAAGCGTATAAGCGGTAATGCCCACTGACGATGTGCTTGCTTTTAGTGCAGTAATCTCGCCGGTGCTGCTCACCGTCGCAACTGAAGTGTTACTACTCATCCAATAAACAGGACCAGATGAAAGCGTA
>JAEEGL013388542.1_pt1 | contig 114234 bp, 88 predicted proteins | sample 9134231 | NCBI WGS metagenome assembly JAEEGL01 (sample SAMN16246548, study PRJNA631951) | gut metagenome | biome: gut microbiome; feature: rumen; material: fiber-attached | host: Bos | place: Iran: Karaj | collected 2018-10
GTTGGACTTCATGGACGTGCCCGGGGCGACGCCGAAGAAGCCGTTTTCGGGGTTGATGGCGTAGAGCTGTCCGTCAGCGCCGAACTGCCTCCAGGCGATGTCGTCGCCGATGGTCTCCACCTTCCAGCCGGGGATGGTGGGCTCCAGCATGGCCAGATTGGTCTTGCCGCAGGCGCTCGGGAAGGCGGCGGCCACATATTTGACTTCGCCTTCGGGGGAGGTCAGCTTGAGGATGAGCATGTGCTCCGCCATCCAGCCCTCGTCACGGGCCTGGACGGACGCGATGCGCAGCGCGAAGCACTTCTTGCCCAGCAGGGCATTGCCGCCGTAGCCGGAACCGTAGGAGATGATCTCGCGGGTCTCGGGGAACTGGGTGATGTATTTCTTCTCCACGGGCGCGCTGGGCCATGGAATGTCCGCCTTGTCGCCGTCAAGAGGATAGCCGACGGAGTGGACGCATTTGACGAACTCGTGGCCGGCGTCGATCCGCTTCAGAATTTCCGTGCAAACGCGGGTCATGATGAACATGTTGACCACGACGTAGGGGCTGTCGGTGATTTCAATGCCATATTTGGCGATGGGTGAGTCGATGGGGCCCATGCTGAAGGGGATGACATAGAGGGTGCGGCCGACCATGGCGCCCTTGAAGAGCTCGTTGAACTCCGCCTTCATTTCCGCGGGGGCCTTCCAATGGTTCGTGGGGCCGGCGTCCTCTTCCTTTTCGGAGCAGATGAAGGTGCGCTCCTCGACGCGTGCCACGTCGCTCTTGTCGGAGCGGGCGTAGTAGGAGTTGACAGGCTTCTCCAGCTTGATGAAGGCGCCGGTCTTCACCATCATCTCGCAGATGTCATGGTATTGGGTCTGGGAGCCGTCACAGAAGACCACTTGGTCTGGCGTGCAGAGGTCAATCCAGCCCTGGAGCCAGGTTTTCAGGGCGGCGTTGGTGAGATCGGTCATTTGCATGATGTTTTCCTTAATCTTGAGGCGCGACATGGCGGCGTCAGCCGGGGACTTGTGCCCCCGAGTCACTGTCCGCAAAAAATCACATATAATATATTGTGGAAATGCGATTATTGCAATATTCGACACCACAACTCGTCATGAAGAACGCCATGGTTTGCCGACAAAATCCCTGAAGGAGCCTAATTTACATGACCTCGGGTCCAGCCGCCTTCGCGAACGCGGCGGCGGAATAAGACGAGCCGGGGCAAATATGCCTTATTGTTTTACAGCCCAAAGGGACTGACCCCCAACCCTGGGCAGGGCTTTGCAAATATCTTCTAACTAGAAGATTCCCAATTATTTAGATATCTTTCTGCAGATCGGCCCAGCGGGGGTTCTTGCGGGAGACATCGATGGTGTAGGCGGGGCTGCAGCAGGGTTTGTCGTTGCCGAGCACGTCCTTGTTCAGGGCGTTGGCGATCCAGCGCTCGATTTTGAGGATGACCATCTTATGGCGAAGCCGCCCCTGCATGTCGCGATTCAAGATGTTGGGCAGGGTGTTGGTGGTGATGATTTCGTCGATGGCGCCGTCGTTGAGGTTGTCCTTGACCTCGGGGGATGAATAGAAGTGGGTGACCATGAAAAGGACGCGGGCGGCGCCGTTTTCCTTCAGATAGCGGCAGCATTCGGCGATGGTGTGGCCCGTGCGGACCATGTCGTCGAAGACGATGACATCACGGCCGCGGATGGCGTCCAGGGCGGTGGGGCTGTCCTCTCGGATCGTGATGTCCACGGAGCGTTCGCCCGTGCGGTTTTTGCCCATGAGCAGCAGGTCGGGAGCGGGGCAGCCATTTTCAGCCGTGCGGCATTTGTCGCAGCGGGACTGGAGGCTACGGAAGACCTGGGTGACGAAGGGCTCCGCGCCCTTGTCGGGGGCGCAGAGCACGAATCCCCTATCCATATTGCTGTGGGAGAGGATGTTATGTTCGATGAGAAATTCCGCGTAGAGGTCGGAGGGAATCAGATTGTAGAAATGGCGCTTGAAGACCGTGCTGGTCAAGTTGCGTTCAAAATTGGCGGCGACGGCCTCGGAGTGGTTGTGGACGGTCAGCACGCAGTCCACGCCAGCGGTATTGAGCAGCTGGCAGTAGAGGAGGGAGGAAAAGGCCTGTCCATCGAATTTGCGGCGGTCCAGGTCGCTGCGGGCGGGGTTGCCATGTTCGACGCGGGGGCCGCGGTCCTGCGCGCTGTAGAACAGGTCCGGCTCCACCAAAACCACGGCCTTGGCGCCATTGTCTTTGGCGGCGCGGGCCACGAGGAAGGTGCGCATGGCGCGGGCGTTGCGGGTGATCGAGCCGCTGCAGGTGGAGACGATGAAGACGATGCGGTCGTGGAGGGAGTCCCCCACTTGGCTGATGTCCCGAACGTAGACGCCCGGTTTGCCGTCGTGTCCGGGCCGGAAGTCCGAATTGCCCACCATGAAGCGGGGGCAGAATTCCGTGTTGGCGAAGTTCTTGATGCTGATGATGTCGGAGATGTCCTCTTCAGTCTGCCCCATGTATTGGGCTACATCCGCAGCCAGGGGGTCGTCTGAAATGGTGCTGACGATGATGGGATCACTAGACATGGTTGGTTTTCCTTGACGCCGCATTGAGACTGGCGGGCAGACCGTCCGCCGGGGAATTCAAAACCCCTATACTATAATTTTCAACGGCGGCAAAGGCAAATCCATAGATGGCTCTGTTGTCAAAGTCGTGAAAATCCCTTTGAATTCCACTGAGGCTTTCATGGGACGAGGGACGGGAGACGGGAGACGGGGCTTTTCACTTTTCATGGGACGCAAGACGCGAGACACTTTTCGCTCTTCTCTTTTCCTTTTTGTCTTTTCACTTTTCGCTTTTCACTTTCAGAGTCTCACGTCTCTCGTCTCTCGTCTCGCGTCCCCCATCACTCTTCCCGTCCCCTGTCTCCCGTCCCTCGTCCCATGAAAATCTGACTCCTCTATTACATATATGGTATTAATGTGCTATATTAATGTTTTTTCCGACATGCGGAGTGCCCTTTACAAGGCGGCTCCGCGCAAACAGACATGGGTTTCAAGGAGCGGTTATGAAGCGGACATTGGTGCGGGACGCGTTGGCCAGCCGGGACTTTGGCGCCGAGCTGACCGTTGCGGGCTGGGTACGGACAAAGCGGGATTCGAAGGCAGGGGTTTCCTTTATCGAACTCAATGACGGCTCTTGCTTTGCGAATTTGCAAGTCCTTGCACCAGAGACACTTCCAAATTTCTCCACGGATGTGCCGCGGCTCTACACAGGCGCGTCCGTGAAAGTGGTCGGCAAACTGGTCAAGTCCCCCGCCGCCGGTCAGGAGGTGGAGCTGAGCGCCACGGAACTGAAGATTTTGGGCGCCTGCGACCCCATGGAATATCCCTTGGGCAAGAGCCGAATCTCCTTTGAGCGGCTGCGGGAAGTGGCCCATCTCCGCCCACGGACCAACACCTTCGGCGCCGTGGCCCGCATGCGCAACACGCTGGCCTTCGCCACCCATCGCTTCTTCCAGTCGCGGGACTTCTACTATTTCAACGCCCCTCTCATCACCGCCAGCGACTGCGAAGGCGCAGGGGAGATGTTCCAAGTCACCACGCTGAACCTGGACAAACTGCCCCGCGACAAGGAGACCGGCGCCATCGACTACAGCCAGGACTTCTTCGGCCGACAGGCCAACCTGACGGTCAGCGGCCAGCTGGAGGCGGAAACCTACGCCTGCGCCTTGGGCAACGTATACACCTTCGGCCCCACCTTCCGCGCCGAAAACTCCAACACCACTCGCCATCTCTCCGAATTCTGGATGATCGAGCCCGAATTCGCCTTCGCCGACTTGGACGACGACGCGGACCTGGCCGAAGACTATCTGCGTTTCCTCTTCCAGGCCGTCCTCGCCGAACGGCAGGAGGATCTGCGATTCTTCGACTCCCGCATCGAAAAGGGCCTTTTGGACAATCTGACCCGACTGGCGGACGCCAAATTCACCCGAATCTCCTACACGGAGGCCATCGATATCCTCTCCAAGGCGGCAGACCGCTTCGAGTTCAAGCCCGAATGGGGCGCGGACCTGCAGTCCGAACACGAGCGCTTCCTGGCGGAGGAGACCTTCCACGGGCCGGTCATCGTCATGAACTATCCCAAGGAGATCAAGGCCTTTTACATGCGGCAGAACGACGATGGCAAAACGGTGGCCGCCATGGACGTGCTGCTGCCCAACGTGGGCGAGATCATCGGCGGCAGCCAGCGCGAGGAGCGGCTGGACGTGCTGGAGGCCCGCATCCGCGAGACCGGCATGGATCCGGAGAAGTACTGGTGGTATTGCGACCTGCGCCGCTTCGGCTCGGTTCCCCACGCGGGGTTCGGACTGGGCTTCGAGCGCATGGTCCGCTTCTGCACGGGAATGGCCAACATTCGGGACGTCATCCCCTTCCCCCGGGCGCCAAAGAGCGCGGACTTCTAGAGGCACGGCGTTTCGGGAGCAGTTGTTTCAAAAAGCCAATTAAGGAAAGCGCAGGCACAGCATGGGCGGTTTTTTTGGAGTGGTGACAAAGCGTTCAAAACTGCAGGAGGAACGGCAGCAGGATGAACTGGCCAGAAAGGCGAACCTGAGCGAATGCCTCCGCTCTCTCTACTATGGCACGGACTACCATTCCCACTTGGGCAATCAGCGGGGCGGCCTGCTGGTCTGCGACGACAATGGCCGGCTGAAACGCTCCATCCACGACATCAGCAACGCCCAGTTCCGAACCAAGTTTCAGGACGATCTGCGGGATCTGGACGGCGCCACTCACGGCATCGGCTCCATCAGCGACACGGGAGACCAGCCGCTGATGCTGTTCTCCGGCCTGGGCCATTTCGGCCTGACCATGGTGGGAAAAATCACAAACCTGCAGAGTCTCTGCCAGGCGGCCTTCCGCAACAACCATGTGCTGTTCGCGGAAAAGGCGGGAGACAGCGTGAACCCCACGGAGCTGGCGGCGTCCCTTGTCAGCATGGAGGGCAATTTCAAGGCAGGTATCCTCAACGCGCAGAACAAGATAGAGGGCTCCTGCTCCATGCTGATCCTCAGCAAAGAGGGAGTCTGGGCGGTTCGGGACCGCTATGGCCGCACGCCCGTGGTCATCGGCGAGAGCGAAGGCAGCTATGCGGCCACCTTCGAGACCTGCGCCTTCCCCAATCTGGGCTACAAGGTCGTCCGCTGGCTGGGACCGGGGGAGGCCGTCCTTCTGACGCAGGACGGAATCCAAAACGTGCTGCCCCCTCGCCCCGAAATGAAAATCTGCGCCTTCCTGTGGATCTACTACGGCTTCCCCGCATCCTCCTATGAGGGCATCAACGTGGAGCATGTCCGCAACCGCTGCGGCGAGATGTTGGCCAAACACGAGGGCATCGAAGAGGCGCGGAAATCCTTCGACGCGGTGGTCGGCGTTCCGGACTCCGGCACCGCCCATGCGTTGGGCTACGCGCAGGCGGCCGGCCTGCCCTATCGGCGGGCCTTCGTGAAATACACGCCCACCTGGCCCCGCAGCTTCATTCCCGCCAACCAAAGCAGCCGCGCCCTGGTGGCTTCCATGAAACTCCTTCCCGTGGAGGACTTTGTGAAAGACAACCGGCTGCTGTTCTGCGAAGACTCCGTGGTCCGCGGCACCCAGCTGAGGGACACCATCGTTCGTCTTAAAGAATTGGGAGTCAAGGAGATACACATGCGAGCCGCATGTCCTCCCATCTTGTTCAACTGCAAGTACTTGAACTTCTCGCCGGCTCGCACGGTCATGGAACTGGCCAGCCGTCGGGCCATCGCCTATCTGGAGGGCGACTGCGAGAAGAACCTGGACGAATACATGAAGGAGGGGTCGGAAAAATACGAGGCCATGGTCCGCAAAGTCAGCGAGGAGCTTCATTTGACCTCCCTGAAATATCAGACGTTGGACGACATGATTCGCGCCATCGGCCTCCCCAAGGAGAAGCTCTGCACCTACTGTTGGGACGGCAAGGACTGATTCCAAGTTGGCAATTGGGAACTTTATAGAGCATTTAGGGCTTCTGGAGAGCTTTCAAGTTGTATCTGACGGAAAGTGGCATATATTGCTCTGCATGAACATTGAAAAAACGTTCCGTCCGCCATGGATGGAACAACAACCATCCCTTGAGGAGAGATGATATGGGTAACGGTCTTTTGAAGAGAATCTGGATTGTGGCGGCATGCGGAGCGCTGTGCAGTTTTGCCTTGGCCAGAGAATGGCCGGCGCAGGGCAAGGTGACGGGCGACCAGCTGAACATTCGTGCGCGGCCCGGGGCCCACTACGAGCGGCTGGGGCGTTTCCGTTTGGGTGAAATCGTGACCGTGGTCAGCGAAACGGATGGATGGTACGAGGTCAGCCTGCCGGACACCGTGCAGGGCTGGGTCACGGACGACTCCATCAGCGCGGAAGGCGTCACCCTGAAGGCAAACTGTCCCCTCTACTCCGGCCCCGCGTTGGTCTTCACCGTCTTCTCCAAGCTGCCCGAAGGGCTGAAACTGGAGATTGTGGGCGAGCCGGTGGACAATTGGCATCGGGTCAAGGCCCCGTTATGCGCGACGGCGTGGGTCAACAAAGACTATGTGGAACTGGTGGGCGACCCGGTGGCTGTCGAAGATGATGATAACAAGGAACCTCTTGCGCAGCCGAAACTTCCGGAAAAAGACGAGCAGGCTCTGAAGGAAGAGATCGCCAAAGGCGAAAAAGACGTGCGCACAGGCAACGAACGCCTTCAGGCCCTTCGGGAAGAGGCGGAAGTCATCAGCGCGACGATTCAGCGGGACCTGCAGGCTCAGGAACTGCTGATGAACGAGGCCAAGAAGATGCAGGAGCAAAAGCAGGAGGCCGCCGCCAAGGTGGAAAAGGTCCTTCTGGAGTGCGAAGCGGCCGAGAAGAGCGTCAAGCAGGAGCAGGAGCGGCTGGAGGAGCTGAAGAAGGCCGCCGCCGCCAAGGTGGAGATGGTGGAGGGAGAGCGCACCAAGCTGGATGAGGAGATCAAACGCCATGAGCAGGCGCTCCAGAAGTCACGGGAGGACGCGGCGAAGCTGAAGGAGACCGCCGCCGCCCAGATGGCGGAATTGGAGAAGGCAAAGGCCATCGCCGAGGCGAAGGCGGAGCAGTCCCGCCGCAGTTTGGCGGAGGCGGAGAAGCAGCGTGCCGACAACGAGGCGAAATACGCGGCGTTAAAGGCGGAAATCCAAAAGGGCGAAGAGGACAAGGTGAATGGAGAGGCCCGGCTGAAGGCGCTGAAGGACGAACAGGAGTCGCTGAAGAAGTCTTTGGAGACGGAGAATGCGGCGTTGGACAAGCTGAAGAATCAGGCGGAGAGTCTGCAGCAGGAGAAAGACCAGATTCGCGAGAAGCTGGAGAAGGAGGCTCAGGAGCGGGAGAAGCTGGCAGCGGATGTCCAGAAGGAACAGGAGAAACTGGAGGCGCAGCGCAAGGAGCTGCAGTTGCTGAAGGAGGAATTGGCCGAGGCAGACCGTCTGAAGGACGAGGCGGAGAGCCAGCTGAAGAGCACCCGCTCCGCTCATGAAAAGGCGGAGACGGCGCTGCGCGAGAAGGAGGCCGCCGCGGAGAAGAAGGAGGCGGAGCGGCAGAACGCCCTGCGCATCGAAGAGGCGAAGACCGCGCGGAAGGTCTCCGAGGAGGAGGCGAAGAAGGCGGAGGCCGAGGCCAAGAAGGAAGAGGCGCTGACGAAGAAGGCCCAGGCCGTGGAGCAGCGGGAAGCCATCTATCGGCTGCCGGAGCCGGCTCTGGAAAAGGGCTCCGAACTTAGCGGAATCCTTAAGTCCTTGCAGGGCAATGCGACAGAATATGCCAGCCATGCGATTTGCACCATTTCGGCGGAGACGGGCAAGGCCGTTCCCGTGGCGTTCCTGAAGTGCCATCATTTCGATTTGCGGGAATGGGAGGGACGTCAGGTCGTGGTCACGGGCCGCCGTTATGAGATGAAGGGCTGGAGCGTGCCGCTCATTCAAGTGCAGGGCGTCGTGTTGGCCGAATAGGCCGTCACTTCCTATACAATATATATACTATGTCGGTCTATGCGAATGTCCTGCTGGTGGCGGACGGTCCCGTCTCACTGCGGCACACGCCTGAACTGCTGGTGGCGCTGCGGCAGGCTGGCCCCAACGTCACCACGCTGATGACGCCCTCCGCGGCGCTCTTCCTGCCGCCTCTCTCCCTTTCGCTGCTCAGCGGCGGAAAGGCGAAGACCATCGCCGAGGCGACAGAGGCGGACTATGCCGCGGCGGACTGCGTCATCGTGGCGCCTGCAAGCCTGCGGACATTGGCGGACATGCGGCAGCCGGAATGGCGGGAGCGGCTCGGCTATGGAAAAAGGCCGGTTCTGGCGGCGCCGGTGCTGCTCCCCGCCGAAGATGCGCAGGCGGCGGAAAAGGAACTGCAAGAGCTGACGGCATGCGGCGTGCAAGTCCTTACGCCAGAACAAGATATGTCATTTGGAGCCATGGGCGCGGTGCGAACGGCGTCCGTCTCGCGTTGTCTGGAGGCGATTCTGGCGGCGGTGACACCCCATGATTTGGCAGGGTTGAAAATTCTGCTGACGGCGGGGCCGACCATTGAGGACGCGGATCCCGCCCGCTATGTGAGCAACCGCTCCACGGGCCGCATGGGCTGCGCGCTGGCCCAAATGGCGGCGCGGCGGGGCGCCAACGTGCTCATGGTGCATGGACCCATGAGCGTGCCGATTCCGGAAGTTCCTGGTATTGAATGTGTTAGCGTGCGCAGCGCATTGGCAATGCACAAGGAGGTCATGGCCCGCGCCAACGCCTGCGATGTGGCGATTCTCTGCGCCGCCGTCGCCGACTACCGTCCCGTGCAATATTCCCATGAAAAAATCAAGAAGGGCGGCGAAGTGGACGGACGCTTCAGCCTTATTCTGCAGCGGACGCCGGACATTCTGGAGGCCGTCGGCGCCTTGGCGGACGGCGAGCGCCCCTTCCTCGTGGGCTTTGCGGCGGAAAGCGAGGAGCTGGAGCGAAACGCCCTCGAAAAGCTTGCGAAGAAAAACTGCGACATGCTCTGCGCCAACGACATATCAGAGCCGGGAGCCGGTTTCGCCGTGGCCACCAACCGAGTGACGGTCTTCTGCCGCGACGGCGAGCGGATCGACCTCCCCTTGCAGAGCAAGGAGGACATCGCGGCAGCAATCCTCACCATCATTCGCAAACGTCTGCCGCCCAAGCACAACGGAAAGAGTTGACCCATGCGTTTCCGCCCCTGCATTGATTTGCACCATGGAAAGGTGAAGCAGATTGTCGGCTCCACGCTGGAGGGCGAAAACGGCGTCACGACCAATTTCGTCTCTCCGCATCCGCCGTCCTACTTTGCGGACCTGTATTACCGCGACGGCCTGGAGGGTGGCCATGTCATCATGCTCGGCCCCGGCAATGAAGAGGCCGCCCGCGACGCACTTTCCTGCCACCCCGGCTTTCTGCAGGTCGGCGGCGGCATCGTTCCCGACAACGCGCAGCAATGGCTGGAAGTCGGTGCGGCCAAGGTCATTGTGACATCCTATCTCTTTGAAGACGGCGAGTTCAGCATGGAACGGCTCAAGGCGCTGGCCCGTCAGGTGCCGCGGGAACGGCTCGTTTTGGATTTGAGCTGCCGTCGCGTCGGCGACGTCTATCACGTCGCCTGCAACCGCTGGCAGACCATCTGTTCCATGTGCTTGTCCAGGAACACTTTCGAGACGCTTTCCGCGTTCTGCTCCGAGTTTCTGGTCCATGCGGTGGACGTGGAGGGCAAACAGCTTGGCATCGACGCCCATCTCGTGGCCTGTCTCGCGCAATGGTGCGACCTGCCGCTGACCTATGCCGGCGGCGCCTCCTCGCCGGCGGACGTGGAGACTGTCTTGACCGCCGGCCAGGGCCGCATCGACCTGACCGTTGGCAGCGCCTTGGACATCTTTGGCGGCCAGGGTCTTCGCTATCAGGACCTTGTGAAATATAAGTCATGATGAGGCCAAAGAGAACAAAAAACATAAGTTATTTATAATCAATATGTTATAAAATAAATATTGCAGGAGGGCATCATGAAGGTTGAAACGAGCGGCACGTACCATGGCGTCATCGAGAATATGCAGCTGGTCCGTCTGGCGGACGGCAAATCCGCATTCAAGGTGTATTTTGTCAGCATCGAGGGGCGGCCGGAGCCGACTCGCTTCGAATGGTCGAAGACGGCCATGGACAAGGCGGCCTTTCTGAAGGCCTTTGAGGCTCGCGGCGTGGAGGGCGTCGGCTTCGTGACGGCGTTTCCCCACATCACGAAAATCTTCCGCTACAACCCGAAGTCGGAGGTCATTCTGACCGTGAAGGCCTACAACACCGTGACGGGAGCGGAGATCAATCTGGACCGCGGCGAAGGCTACATGGAGTTCGCCTGTCTGGCGGAGGCGATGATCGCCGATGGCGAATACCGCCTGTGGGGCAAGGCCGCCTCTGTGGAGGAATACCTTGCGGCATCCTGTCCCATGGAACGGGCCGACATCGTCCGCGAAGGCAAGCTAAAAGCCTACTGGGAAGGGAATTAGGAGTTTTGGAGTTTTGGGGGACACGAGCCTCAAAAAGAGCCACAACGGGGCCGAAGTGGCGATCGTAAGTCCACTTGACATCGTGCCCAAAAAAGAGCCGCGTTGCGGCTCTTTTTTGGGCACGACGTCATGCGAACTTGCCACGGCATGTGTTTTGCAAGGCTTAATTAACGAAACCCGGGGGGCATGGCCTCCCCTTGACCACACGGCCCCAACGGTGCCGAATTACAAGCCATGACAATGGCTACCATAGAAGTCACAGGCTCAAAGTAACGCGTTTTTGGGACAAAAAAGACCATCGCGAGTGGCAAAATGCGAAAAAAGCATGACAAAATAAAGTGCACTTTAGATTTTACATAAATTTGGATGGGACTCGCATGGCGGACACAGTTCTTCCCCTCAGCGAGAACCTCTTCATCATGCCTTCTGCCATCATCTGAAAAAACGAGAGACGCGAGACGAGAGACGGGGGTGTCACTTTTCACTCTTCACTTGACAAATTCCTAATTTCTCATTCCTAATTCTCTTTTCACTTGACAAATTTCTAATTCCTAATTTCTCATTCCTAATTCTCTTTTCACTTGACAAATTTCTAATTCCTAATTTCTCATTCCTAATTCTCTTTTCACTTGACAAATTCCTAATTTCTCATTCCCAATTCTCTTTTCACTTGACAAATTCCTAATTCCTAATTTCTCATTCCTAATTCACTTTCGCCCCTCCCCCTCTTTTCACTTCCCTTTTCACGATCAGGCTGTATATTAGGAACGGAAGGAGCAAAACAACCATGGACGAACAGCTATTGGAAACCGGCCGCGCCGAACTGCGGCGTCACAAGGACACCTATCATCTGGATTTCTCCATCGCCGATCTGGCGCCCACCCTCTGCACATTGGCCAGCGTGCCGCTGCCGTCTTCCTGCTGCGCCACGCCCATCGCCTGCGTGGTGGATCAGGCCTCCCATCTCATGGGCGGCGTGGGGAAGGCGGAAAAACTGCTGGTCTTCTGTCCGGACGCCATCGGCGAACATCAGAGACAACTCTATCCGGAGCAGCTTGCGCGGGTGAAGCGGCTCGCGGGCTTCGAGATCAAGTCGGCGGGGGTCATGCCAAGCGTCACGCCCGTCTGCTTCGGCTCCATCTTCAGCGGCGCGTCGCCGGAAGTCCATGGCATCAAGGAATATGCGCGTCCCATCCTGACCATCGAAACCGTCTTCGACACCTTTCCGGAGGCCGGACGGAAAGCCTGCATCATCTCACGGGACCAATGCAGCATGGACATGATATTCCGTCGGCGCAACGTGGACTATCTCGCCTTCAACAGCGATGAACGCGCCTTCCGCGCCACGGAACTGGCCATGGAATTGGGCGACTATGACCTCATCGTCTCCTACATGATGGACTACGACGAACTGGCCCACCACACGGGCATCGACTCCCCCGACGCGGCGGCGCAAGTGGCCTTGGCCTCCGACCGCTTCGAGCGGCTTTGCGCCCTCGCCGACTCGCTGTGGAAGGCCCGCAACCGTGTGGTCGTCTACGCGCCGGACCATGGACAGCATGCCATCGACGACCATCACGGCGGCCATGGCATGAACCTGCCCGAGGACATGATCGTCAACCACTACTATCGCGTTTGCGGCAAAAACAGCCAGATTGATAATTAGGAATTTGAAATTAGGAATTAGGAATGAGGAATGAGAAATTAGAAATTTGGTATTAGGAATGGAATTAGGAATTAGGAGCTTCTAGAGCTAGTCTAGCAGTGGCGGATGCCGTTCAGGCGGACTCCGACGGCGATTGGCTTCTCAAAGTCGATGGCGGGATTCTCCTTCCGGATGCGGCTTGAAAAGGCCGACCAAGTCTCGCCTTGGTTGGCCCGCGTCTTCCAGAGCCCCCAAAGCGTGTCGCCCTGACGGATCACATAACCATCGGCGGAGGAGGGGCTAGTCGCCGGAGCGTCGGCGGCAAATGGCTCCCGTTCACGCTCCCGCCGCGCCACCAGCCCCGGCAGGACCTTTCCGCCGACTTTGCAGTAGAGCGCCAATGCGTGGTGTATCGCGTTCATGTCGTTGGCCTGAATGGCCTTTTCAAGCGTCTCCTTGTTCGTCGGCGACGGGCCAAGATTATAGTAGAACGACGCCAGCGCACCCTGCTGGCATGGCGTCATGGCGGCGATGTTCGGATGGCGCTTCATGACCGTCTCCATGATCGCGTCGATATGCATGCCCAGCCCTTTCAGAATCCATTCCAGGCCCACATCGCCGCCGGAGCGCACGTACTCCTCCCGCAAGTCGGCCGCCATCAGGTCATAGCGCATGCCGTAGCCCAAGGTCGGTTTGCCCTTGAGCGTCTTTGCCCATTCGCCGTAGCTCCGGCCGCCCGGAAGCCATATGTTCTTGGTGTCCGCATCGTCATAGACCGGAAACAGAGCCCGTTCGTCCGGCCTGCATGGGCCCAATGCGGTCTTGAGGGCTCCCGAATCGTCCCTTACGGCACGGATGACTCCCTCGTTTTCAATCAAAAACCGCCTTGCCTCCTGATGCGCCTCTGCCGAAAGAATCATGCCCCGAAACTCCTGCTGTGAAAAAAATACCGTTGCCGGCCGAGCAGCCGTCCATGCCATTACAATAGCACATCTTTGGCATCGTCAACTCCGCAGCCCGTCATTTTTATCCAAGAGCCGCAAATTCGCTCAACCTGGGGGAAAGGCATCCCAAAAGATTTCACGGCCCCAACGGGGCCGAAGTGGTAATGACAAGTCCACATGACGTCGTGTCCCCAAAAGAGCCGCAACGCGGCTCAATTAACTTAACCCCGGGTTGAGCAAAGCGAAACCCGGGGGTAAGGGCCAAAACTCTTGATTAACGGCCCCAACGGGGCCGAATTCGAAGGCCGCATGTCTAATTCAGCCCCGTTGGGGCTGTGAAGTCATGGGGGGAGCCTTGTCCCCGGGTTTCGCTTCGCTCAACCCAGGGTTACGTTAATTTGGCCCTTTCAGGGCCTTGCAAAACACATGACATGACAAGCTTCCATGCCATCGTGCCACACAAAAGAGCCACGAAGGGAACCATGCTCTATATACATATATATACTATAGAGATGGGCAACCCCATGAGACCGAAAGACGCCATCACCCCAATTCGCCAAAGGGACGATGAACCCTCCTTCTGGACTGCAACCCCATGATTCCCACAGAAAATTTCACTTTTTTTGAATATGTCTGACTTTTTTTCGAGGACCCTCTTGTTTTTTCAAAAATTTTTACTATAATTATAAATGTCTGACATATTCAGGCTTAATTTCCGTGGCCGGGCCGTCCGTTTGCGGCAAGGCAAGAGGTTCAAGCGTATTGTGGTCTGTGTTAAAGGAGAAAATCATGAAAAAGGCATTCACCCTAATCGAACTGTTAGTCGTCATCGCGATCATCGCCACGCTGGCGGGCATGCTGCTGCCGGCGCTGGCCAAGGCACAGGACAAGGCGACGGCAATCAACTGCATTTCCAATTTACGCGGCAGCGGCCAGAGCATGCTGCTGTACATGAGTGACTTCCACCAAGTCATTCTCTGTCAGGACTTCAGTAAGACCACCGTTGCGGGCTATGACAACACGCAGCCTGCTTCTTGGGCAGGCCGTCTGATGAGTCTTGGCTACATCGAGATGAGCTCCCCCGTCGTCATGTGCCCGATCGACGGCAACAAACTGGAGCTTGATTCGAGTCATCGCTACATCAAATGCCTCGGCATCATGTGGCAGCGCGACTTCCCGTCGTCGATTGCCATTGAGACCAGCACGAATTTCCGTGCCGTGCGTGCCAACTACATGGAGGCCCCCTCCCGCACATTCATGATCTCCGATTCATGGCGTAGCGACAATAAGCATCAGAGCCACTTCGCCACCTACAATGCAGATGGCTTTAAGACCTATCGCGTCCGCCTCGCCCATGCGGAGCGTGCCAACCAGGTGTTCGTTGACGGCCATGCCACAAGCGTGACGCCTGGCGAGTATCTGGCCAACATGAAGATGACTGACATCACGGACAAGGACAGCGGCGTCCTGTTCTTCGACCTGAAGGGTTCAGCGGTGACCTACAAATAACTTGAAAGACATGAAGGCCGCCTGTGGAGACATGGGCGGCCTGTCCGTTTTTCTTGAAATGGCGCCGTCCACGCCATTAAGCGACCATTCATGGTCACGCTGGTTCTTGCATACCCTCCGTAATGGCCTCATCGTAGCACCTTATGCGCGGTGAGTGGATCCGATGGAAATGTCAGACTTTTCATAAAAATGTCAGACTTTTTTGATTTTTCTCTTATTTGGGGTATTGTTTTTTCCAAAATATTTAGTATAATTTTAGTGTGATAGAATTTTCGTTTAAATGGGCCTGTTGTGTTTTAGGAACATGACAGATGTCTGCCACGAAATCAAACAAAGAAAGGATAAGACCATGAAGAAGCGTTTTACATTGATCGAACTGCTGGTCGTCATCTCCATCATCGCCACCTTAGCGGGCATGCTGCTGCCGGCGCTGGCCAAGGCACAGGACAAGGCGACGGCGATCAACTGCGTCTCCAACCTGCGTGGCGGCGGCCAGAGCATGCTGCTGTACATGAGCGACTACCACCAGCATGTGGTTTTGGATGACAGAACCCTCTCTCCGCAGAAGGAGTTCTATCCTGCTGGAAGTGACACAGCCTATTCTGCAATTTCGTGGGCAGCCCGCCTGATGGTTTTGGGCTATCTGGAAAAAGGCTCCGCCGTCGCCATGTGCCCCATCGACGGCAACACATTGCCCCTTACCACAGCCAACAACACCTATCTGCTTTGTTATGGAACAGGCTGGGTCTCTGAATATTCCGCGGCTGCTGGCATAGACACAACTGATCACAATGGTAAAATCATTCGCTTACTGAAAGCCAGTTATCTGGATGCTCCCTCCGCCACGTTCATGCTGCAGGATTCCTGGCGCGCTGACCAGAGCCGCCAGAGCCACTGCTCCAGCTACTACCATGGTACATACATGTGCCGTCTCGCCCATGCCGAGCGCGTCAATCAGGTGTTCATCGACGGCCATGCGGCTTCCGTCTCCCCTGGCGAAGACTTGGCCAACATGAAGAAAGTCGGTGTCCGTAATTCGACCAACGGCATCAACTTCTTCACGCTGAAAGGCCAGAAGATCACCGGCTACGGCAAGACCAATTAGTTTCCAAATTATTATATATATATTATGGTAAAGAGGCGGAGTATTTCCCCATGGAAGTTCTCCCCCGCAAACCGGAAAGGAAAAGCCCCTATGAAGAAGCGTTTTACATTGATCGAACTGCTGGTTGTCATCTCCATCATCGCGACGTTGGCGGGCATGCTGCTGCCGGCGCTGGCCAAGGCGAAGGACAAGGCGACGGCCATCAACTGTGTGTCCAACATGCGGGGCAGTGCCCAGAGCATGTTGCTCTACATGTCGGATTTCTCTAAGCAAATCCTGATTGAGGACCGCAGCCCGTCCACCATCGGCGGCACCGGCGGCCCGATCTCCTGGGCGGCCCGTCTGATGACCTTGGGTTACGTCGAGATGGACTCCCCCATCGTCATGTGCCCCATCGACGGCACGGATCTGAAAATCCACGATGGCTACACCACCTATCTGGAAGTCTACGGCATCATGGACTTCAACGAAATGCCTAGCGCGGCCGTCATCAACAAATCCAGCCCCGTTCTTCACCGCATGGTGAATGCCAGCTATCTGGTGGCCCCCTCCGCCACTCATATGATGGCGGACTCCGGTCGCCTCTATGATGATGGTTTTGCCACATGCCACTACGCCTCCGCCAACAAACTCACGCTAAACATGCGCACAGCCCATTCGGGCCAGATCAACCAGGCGTTCGTCGACGGCCATGTGGCCGCCAACACCCCCGGCCAGGCCCTGCAGGTTCTGCAGAAGTCCGACAACACCCAAAAAGCCAACGGCATCAAGTACTTCACGCTGAAAGGCGAAGGCCCCTACGTCATCAAATAACATTATAACTATTTGATATTCAATGATTTACATGGCCGGAGCCGGCTACAAAAAGCTGACTTCGGCCTGCCATATTGATATTGAATCCACTAAGAAGAAAGCCTGATACCATGAAACGACTGTTGATCTTTCTGGGGATGCTGTCCGTGTTGGTTGGTCACGGGGAGGAGACCCAATGGCGAAGCGACGCCTTCGCCATCTGGCCGGTGAAGACGGACTTTCCGCTGCAGACCTCCGTCGTGTCATGGTCGGACTGGCTGGTCTTCATGAACGCCCACAGCCGGGAGCCGGGCGTGCGTGCCATCATCAACGAGATGACGGGCTCCGGCATCCGGCAGCTGTGGTGGCGCACCTTCGGCGGCGGCCACTGCCTGTACAGCAGCCAGGTGGACGGCGTGACCACGGGCAACTACGCCGGCCAGGGGGCGGACTTCTCCAAATTCAACTCTTTGAAGGAGGCGGTGAATTTCGGCCACAAACTGGGGCTGACGGTCTACGCATGGTACACGCCCATGGAGGAAGCCCACGGCTGGGCGGACAACGTGAGAAGCCGCTACACGGACATGCATCCGGAGATGAGCGACATCGATCAGGCGGGCAAGGTCCTGAACGTCCCCAGCCTGTTCTATGAAACGTACCGCAAATACAAACTGGACTTGGCCATCGAGATGCTCGAATGCGGGCCGGATGGCATTGTCATCGACTTTGAGCGGCTTGGGGCGCCTCCCCGCCGCAACAACTGGGGCTACATTCCCGCACTGCTGGAGGAATACGAGAAGGTCCATGGCAAGGGGGGCAAGCCCCAACCCAACGATCCGGACTTCATGCGGTTCCGCGCCAATTTCGTGGGCATGCTGATGCGGGACATCGCCGCCGAGGCGAAGAAGCGGGGCAAGCGCTTCATGATCATGTTCCCCCACACCGCCCTGCTCACGGCACACACCGACATCGAGACGTGGAACAAAGAGGGTTTCGTGGACGATTTCTACATGACCTGCGGATGGCCCTTCGACTCCGTGACTCAGGAGCTGCTGGAGCGGTACCGCCAGAAGCTGGGCCGCCGCATCCTGCCCATCCAATATGGATTCTTCGGCACCGTTCCGGAGCTGATCGCCCAAGGCCAGAAGCTGGCCAGCTGGGGCGTGGAGGACATCACGTGGTTTGAGACCACCTATCTTCATGGCCGCGACAAATACGCCATTCCGACGACTTTGGCCTGCACCCCCCAATGCGAGATGGTCTCGCCGACGGAGCTGGATTTCTCCGGCGGCGGCGAGCTAAGCGTCTATTCCAGCGCGGAATGGGTCCTGCGCTATGGTGACGCCGTTTTGGGCCAAGGCAAGCCCGGCCAGGTGGTCAAGCTGAAGGTGCCCGCCCAGGCGGCCAAAGGACGGCTGTCCATCGCCGCCAAACTGCCGCCCAACGCGCTGGCGGCGGGCGTCGGCCTGCAGGGTGTCGCCATCTCCCAAAGTGGTGAGCGGACGAATGTTGCGACAGACGGGACCTGGACCAGCGGGGAAGGCGCGGTGAAGACCACCGGCCTCATGGGAATCCCCCCCTTCCTGGCGCCTCTGGATGAGAAAGGAGACCTGTGATGAAAACCTCCCTCTCGGTGATCACCGCGCTGGTGCTTTTTGCTGGAATATCCTCCCATGCAGCACGTTACAGAGCCCATGACCCCGCTTGGCGCGGCGTGTGGATCTGGCAGCGGACGGAGGGCGCCATGACCGCCGCCACCGTCGACATGGGACTCTACATCGTGAAACATCCGGGGGCCTGGGGCGAAAGCCTCATCAACCGCATGGCCGGCAACGCCATGGCCGCCGGCGTCGACCAGTTCTATGTCCGTCTCGCGGATCAAAAGGGCCATCTGCTCTATCCCGCGGCGGACGACGCACGGGTCCTCCGCTTCAACAACTGGGGCGTGGACTTCGCCACCTACGACTACCCCTTGGCATGGATGAAACTGGCCAACCGGACAGGCGTCAGCGTCACCTTCACGGGAAGCCAGAAGGACATCGACGACTTCAAGGTCCGCTACCCGCTGGCCAAGACCGCGCTTCTTGACGCGGAGCCGGCGGGGGCCTTCGGACCGGACGCGGTGAACTCCGAAGAGGCCGAAAAGAAGAATTTGGTCAACCACGCGTTGACCATTGTGCGGGACTTCGAGCTGAAGGCCGCCCCCACGAAGGCGTCGCTCTGCGTCACCGCAGGCGGCTACTATGAATTGTATGTCAACGACAATCAAGTCGGCATGGACGCGGACTGGATGCGGGGCGAGACCTACGACGTGGCCCCCCTGCTGAAGGCGGGCTCCAATCGAATCACCTTCATCGTCACGCCGGAGAAGGGGATGGCCGGCACGGAAAAGGCCCACCCCGGCCTGCTGTTCAACATGAACATCCAGGTCCCCGGAGGACGGATGGAGTTTATGGACTCCGACTTGGCCTGCCGCATCGTCGGCAAGGACGGCCAGCTGGTCAAGCCGTGCATCACAGGCTTTGAGGGGGCGGGACCCCGCTTCCGGCTGAAGGAGCCCTTCCGCAACAACCGCAGCGTGTTGGATGAAGGGAAGTTCAAGGAGCTGACGGTCGCCGTGGCCGAATGCGACGGCGCCGCGCTGACGGAGGAGGCCAAGGCCCTTCTCGAAGGCAAGGCCAGCCTGACGGTGGACGGCAAGAAGACGGTGGTCATTCCCCTCGCCAAACCCATTTGCCTCTACGAAGTGCGGATTCAGGGCGCGGCGGCGGGAGTCGCCTGTCGGCTCGTGGAGTTGCGGGACGGCCAGGAAAGCCTGGTCGCCGCGCCGTTCGCGGGACGGGAGGAGCCGCCGGTCGCGGTGACGAACGAGCTCAATCTTCCCTTCACTCCTGTCAAGGTGAAGGAGCTTCGCGTGGAATTGGCTCCCATGCCCGGCCGCAAGGAGACCGTGAAGCAGATTCAGCTGATGAAAGTTAAGGAGGACTAGCAATGAAGAACCGGTTTCAGGCCATGGCTGTCTCTCTTGTCATGGGATTGTGCATGAGCGCCCTGTTCGCCCAGACGGTGGATTTCTCCGCATGGAACGCGGGCGACGCGACCAACGGCCACGGCTTTGTCTTCGGCAAGCCCGGCCCCACTCATCCCGCCATCGTGGACACGGGGCTGCCCTACTACGGCAAGGTGGCCCGCTTCATCCCCTCCCTCCGCGCCAACTACAATGACCCCACTCTGCATACCTTCTACGATGTGGACTGCGGCGCGCCCGAATACATCACCGTGGACATGGACATCTTCCCCAAAGGCACGAAGCCGCTGATGACCATCGCCCTCTTCCCCGCCATCCCGCTGAGCGACCGGAGCCCCAGCTCCTGCCTCATCTGGATGATGGTGGACGGCGCCACGGAGACCCTGCAGTACTTCGACGGCGCATGGCATGTGGCCGGCTCCCTGAAGAACGAGCAGTGGCATCACCTGCGCTTCACCGCCTTCGTCAATGGCAAGAACAAGAACAACTGGTGCGCCACCGTGGACGGAGGCAAACCGAAGAGCTGGCAGTTGCAATATCGCAACCCCTTGCGCGCCAATGTAATAACAAAAATGGGCGCCTTGATGCTCTACAGCCGCGACGAAGGGGACAGCGATGGCGACTTCGCCTACATCGACAATGTGTCCATCATGGCCTTCGGCAAAGCCGACGCGATGCAGGAGGCCGCCGCAGGAGATGCCGCCCGCGTGGACAGGGGCCAGTTCCAAAGCAAGGTGCTGGGCAAGACGATGCCCTTCAACGTGGTGCTGCCCAAGGGGTATCAGGCGGACAAGGGCCCCTACCCCGTCGTCTACCTCTTCCATGGAAGGGGACGTCACCAAGCCTCGCTGACGGACGATCCCAAGAAGATGGCCACCCTCTCCAATTCCAAATGCATTTTCGTCATGCCCAAAGGCGAAGACGGTTGGTATATCGACAGTCCCGTGAAGCCGTCCGCCCGCTACAACGCCTACATCGAGGAGCTGATGAGCTTCGTGGAATCCAAATACCCCATCTCCAAGGACCGCGCCCGCCGCGGGCTGACCGGCTGGAGCATGGGCGGCTACGGCTGCACCCGCTTCGCACAGACCCATGCGAACGCCTTTGGGGCGGTGGCCCCCATGATCGGCCTGCTGGACTATCCGCGAATCGGGCTGCCCAAAGGGCAGACCTACAAGGTGGCCGAAGAGACTTTCGGAAAGGACGAGGCCGTTTGGAAGTCCCTCAATCCCATCAACTTCGTGGATGCGCTGAAGAACACGAAAATCATGGTCATCACGGGAAGCAACGCCTTTGACCGCACCATGAACGAGAACTTCGCGGATGCGCTGAAAAGCCATGGAATCCCCTGCAACTACATCAGCATCGAAGGCGGCAGCCACGACTTTGACAAAACCGTGGGTGACGGACTGGAGCTGGTGGTGGATTTCTTCAACCGCACCTTGGCCGAATAACACAACGGAGCCGCGGCCGCCAGGCGGGAGGACTGCCTTCAACGACACGGCTTCATCATCACTTTGACGAGAAAGACATGCGATGAGAAGGAGCAAGACCTTAGCGAAACTGCGGGCGGGCAAGACCGTCATGTGTCTCAAGAACACCTTTGTCCATCCGGACATCGTGGAGATGATGGGCTATCTTGGCATCGACTGCATTTGGATCTGCAATGAACATATCGGCATCAATCCCGAAAGCCTGCGGAATGTGATCCGCTCCGGCCGCGCGGCGGACACGGACGTGATGATCCGCCGTCCCTTCGGCTACTACGATGACCTGATTCAGCCGCTGGAGATGGGCGCCGCCGGCCTGATGATTCCGCATTGCGCCTCCGCCGCCATGGCGCGGGAAGTGGTCCGCGCCGCCAAATTCCAGCCCATCGGCAAACGCGGCGTGGACGGCGTCAGCGGAGACAGCTTCTTCGGCATGACGGGCGGCCGCGAATACATGGAGTTCGCCAACCGTGAAACCTTCATCATGGCGCAGATTGAGGACGAGGAGGCCATCGACGAAATCGACGCCATCGCCGCCGTGGACGGCATCGACATCATTTTCGTGGGCCCCGCCGACCTGAGCCACAGCCTCGGCTTTCCAGGGGAGTTCAAGCACCCCAAAGTGCAGGACGCCATCAGCAAGGCCTTGGCCGCCGCCCAAAAGCACCATAAATTCTGCGGCACGCCTGGCCTGGACGACGAATACACGAAGGACCTCATCCGCCGCGGCGTGAAATTCATCACCTACGGCGGCGACTGGGGCCTCCTGAAGAAGGGGTTCAGCGCCATGCGGGACCGCTTCCACGCCCTCGAAGAGGAAGTGATGAACGAGAAATAGCATAAGTGCTTGCAACAAAATAGATTATGCATATATGGCAGGGGCTGCGCATCCCCCATGTCATGGCATGAAATGCGAAAACGGCTGAACGGAGATATATCAGAATGAGCGCTGGTGCTGTCTATCATGGATCCCTTCTGGACTATGGCATCATTGTCCTTTACATGGGCATTGTCCTCGGCATCGGCTTCTTCTTCTCCAAGAGCGACAAAGGCTCGGAGGAGTTCCTGCTGGGCGGCCGCCGCATGCCATGGCTGGCCATCGGCATCTCCTGCATCATGTCGCTCCTGAGCTCCGTCTCCATTGTGGTGACGCCTGGAGAGATTTACCGCAACGGCTTGGCGTTGGGTGCCATGGGCACCCTGCTTGGCCCCTTCGTGGCCATCGGCAGCTTCTTCCTCTTCGCCCGCTTCTACTTCAAGATCGGCAGCTTCACCCCCTACGAGTACCTGGACCGCCGCTACAATCCGGCCGTGGGCGGCATTCTGGCGGCCAACACCTTGTACGTCAGGACGTTATATCTCGGGACCGTGCTGTTCACCACAGCGAAGATCTTCAGCGGGGCCTATGGCTGGAATCCCCTCTTCACCATCGTGCTGGTGGGAATCATCGGCTTGGTCTACACGGTCATGGGCGGCATGAAGGCAGTGGTGTGGACGGACGTGCTCCAGTTCTTCGTCCTGCTCTTCGGCATGATCGCCGTGGTCATCGCCATCGCCTGCAAAGTGGACGGCGGCGTCTTCGAGGTGCTGCGCTACGCCCACGCCAACGGCAGGGCCTTCAACAAGTTCGCTGACCCCAACTTCTACAAGCTGACCCCCTACATCCGCCTCTCCTTCTGGCTGCTGCTGCTCGGCGTCTTCACCGCCCAGATCGGCAATGCCGCCAGCGACCAAATCAACATCCAGCGGCTGCTGAGCACGGGAGACTGGAAGAGCGGCTTCAAGGCGCAGATCGTGGCCTCCATGAGCGGCATCCCCTTCATGCTGATGCTGTGGTTCATCGGCATGGGCTGCTTCACCTTCTACAGCAAGAACCCTGACCCGAATCTGACCAACGCGGACGAGGCCTTCTCCTATTTCATCTCAACCCAGCTGCCCGCTCCCCTGCCGGGCATCTTCATGGCCGCCATGCTCGCAGCCATCATGAGCACCTTGGACTCAGGCATGAACTCCATGGCTACCGTCTATCTTAAGTCATTCCACCAGAAATACTTCAATAAAAACATGACGGCGGCGCAGGAAGTGCGCGTGGCGCGGATTGGCACGGTGGTCGTCGGTTTGGTGGCCATTCTGTTGGGCTTCGGGCTGGAGTGCTCCGAACGCTGGCTGGCTCAGACGGCGGCGGAGGTCGGCGTGCTCTTCGGGCTTTTGGGCTCGGTGGCGCTGCCCGCCTTCCTGTTCGCGGTGCTGTCCCGCCGCGCCAACGCCACGCTGATTTGGGCGTTCACGTTCTTCAGCCTCGGCGAAGGCTTCGCGTCAAAGTTCTGGTACGCCGCCAGCCGGTTGGCGGAGCAGAAGTTCCCCGAGACGGGCGTGTTAGGATGGGGCGGCCCGCTGCCGCTGAAATGCCTCCTCATCCCGCTGTTCCTCGGCATCATCCTGCTCATTCCGTACATCTTGAAGAAGGGCGACAAACTCGAACGGTACATCACGGCGGCGTTGGGCGTCACGTCCCTTGGCGTTGCGGAGCTCATGGGCGTCTGGTTCTTCTACAGCCATCTCTTCATCACGGACACGCCGAGGGGCTGCAGCTTCGCCTTCCATCTTCCCATCTCCCTGATTCTCGGCTTCATCGCGCTGCGCTTCTGCAAGATTCAGCCGAAGGAGAAGTATCAGGGCCTCACGTTGGACACGCTCAACGAGAAGATTCTGTAAACAATTGGCAATCAGCATTTAGGAGTCAGAGAAGACAACTGAACATGGTCGTCATTCAGCCCCAAGAGGCGGCGGTGTCATGGAGTGGAGCCTCCATGGACACCCCTTCGTCCATGCGGCATGTCTCTATACAATATATACAATATATAGTCCACTAAACTGCGTTTTAGGTCGCGGGAAAGTTGAAATTCGTTTTTGACAGGATGCCTTGCGAAAAAGGCATATAAATGAAAGTTTTTGCATGGATTTGCTATCACAAGTTCGGTATGTGATGTTGGGACTGAATGACCAGGAGTACATTCGGGAGAAAGACCTGGTGGAGCGGTTTGGCGTCAGTCGCAGCAGCATACGGGAGGTGCTCAAGCAGCTGGAGGTGGAGCATCTGATTGTCCGCATCAAGAACAAGGGGACGACGCTGCGGCGCTATTCCCTGAAGGAGCTGGCCAACATCTACGAGCTGCGCGAGGTGCTGGAGGGGCTTGCCGCCTTCAAGGCCGCCAAACGGGCCACGCAGGCCCATGTGGAAAGGCTGCTTTGGCTGGCTAACGAATACGACGCCCACGTGGACAGCGTCTCGGACCGCAGCCGCCTGGACTACGATTTCCACCAGATGATTCTCTTGGTCGCCCACAACGCCCAACTCATGGAACTGGTGCGGAACTTCTCCATTCTGAGCAAGTCCATCGCCGCCTATCCCATGCTGAACAAAGAGGCCACCAAACGCAGCCCCTGCCCCTACACCCACAAGATGATCGCCAACGCCATCGCCATGGGCAACTCGCAGGAGGCGGAGAGCAACATGCGAGGTCACATCCAATGGACTTGGCAGGGCATCATGAACGTCATCACCAACGGTGAACCCGAATTTTCCATCAATTCCTAATTCCCCCAAAAGAGGAGATTTGCCATGAACGCAAGACACGCCGCCATGTTACTTTTGAGCCTGTCCATGCCCATTGCGGCCCTCGCGCAGGACGATGACTTTGAGGCGAAGCGCCGCGAACTTCAGAACAAACCCCGCATGGTCATCTATGACAATGACGGCAACGATGCCTACTGCTATCCCAAGGACCTGGAGTTCAGCCTGGAGAACTTCCTTGAATTGCGGACCACGCCGCTGAAGGGCTCCGCCGTGACGACCATCGCCTACTGCACCCTGACCTCCGCCTTCGGTCAATTCACCTATCGCACCAAAGTCGGCGAATTCATCAATTGGCCGACGACACGTCCGAATGACCGCAGCATCGTCCCCGACCTGGAAGCCATGGGCACGGACTGTTTGGCGGAAATCGTAAAATTCTGCCGTGCAAATAATTATGAAGTCTTCTGGGCCGACCGCTTCAACGACTGCCATGACTTTACCCACAAGCACGAAGCCCCCCACTACCGCTGGTCGAAATTCAAGGACACCCACCCCGAGCTGCTTTTCGGCAAGGAAGGGGAGCGCATGAGCTTCGGCCGCTGGACCGCCGTGGACTTCAACTCCCCCATCATCCGCGACCGCTTCGTCTCCTTCTTCAAGGAAGTGGCGGAAATGTACGACCTGGATGGCGTCCAAATCGACTTCTTCCGCCATTTCTATGTGTTCCCTGAAGTCGCCAAAGGCGGCGAGGCCACCGAAGGGCAGTGCGCCCTCATCACGGAGATGATGCGAAACGTCCGCGTGGAACTGGACAAATTGGGCCAGAAGCGCGGCCGCCCCTATCTGATTATGGTTCGGGTGCCCGACAATTTTGACTACTGCCGCCGCATTGGCGTGGACATGGACGCCATTCTCAAGGACAAACTGGTGGACGCCATCATCGGCACCGGCTATTTCCAGATGGACACCTGGAGCCATTGGGCGGAAATCGGCAAGCAATATGGGGTGAGAACCTACGCCAGCCTGTCGGAGTCCCGCGTGCAGGGCACGGTGGAACCCTTTAAGCGGGACCACAATTTGGTGTTCCGCGCCCGCGCCGCCACCGCCCTTGCCCATGGCGTGTACGGCATCCATGTGTTCAACCAATTCAAGCCGAAAACCGCTGTCTTCGATTATGTGCGGGAATTGAATGATTTGGATAACTTCTTCAGCCTCAACAAGTTATACATTCCCGTGATTTTGGACAACTCACCGAACATGTATCTGAACAACGGCGCCCGCTTCAGCAAGACGCAGATCTTCAATCCCAGCCATCCGCAGAATGTGAAGGGCGAATGGACCCTGAAGCTGGAGACTGGCGAGAAGAAGGCGCCGGCACTGCTGGTTCTCTATGTCCGTCGGGACAAGGCGGAGCCCTTCGCCGTCAAATTGAACGGCGTGGCGGGAGAATGCGTCAAGACCAAAGGCGACATTGACCGCTATCTCATTCCCGTGGAAGCATTTAGGCTGCTGGACAACGAAATCTCCTTCATCGGCGACGGCAAAATCAAGGACGTGGCCCTGGAAGTCGTCCATGACCGCCAGGCCCCGGACCGCATCAAGTTCTGAAAACGGAACTCGTTTTTCAGGAAAACCGTGCTATATTGAGTGCGATTGAGCATGGATCTGATGTGGTTACTGTTGCATCTAATCATTTCTTTCGCAAGATATTAACTAATGTCAGAACAGAATTCCAATATCATCGGTTTCATAGCGATGATTGTCAGCCTGTTCGCCAAAAAGCACCATGTTGGAGAGGCCGTGGCCTATCATTGCCTTGACAAATCCGGTGCGGCCGCATTGCTGATAAACCATTATGGGTATCTTCATACCCAGGACTATGACCAGGTGGTTGACGATTTGTCCGATTATTGCCGCCGTCACGGAACATCCCTCTCATGAGACTCTTTCATGGAAGCAACGTCATAATTGAGCAGGTCGATTTGTCTAAATCTCGTCCTTTTAAAGACTTTGGTCGTGCCTTCTAGCTGTCTCCCAATGAGTCGCAGGCATGCTATGTCCACGCTCTTCTGGAGGAAGAATTGAAAGAAAAGTCACAACTTTCTATCTAGCAATAGATTGCAAAGAAACGATGCCGCCGGCTACTTATGGGACGAAAGGCGACCGCCACACTCCGGACCGCATCAAGTTCTAGCGCAAGGACTTGCGGAGACGGCGGAAGGCATGGAAATCAATCCGCCGTCGAAGACAATGCATGTTGTGGCCTGCGGGCGACGTATTCATCATACATCGTCTGCAGGCGATTCCATATGCGGGCTGGAATGTGCAACGTCCGCTCAAAACGTTCCGCCATTTCCGGTGTGATGCGCCGTTCCCCCTTAATGACTGAATGAATGGTCTCTTCAGGCATATGACAACGCCGAGCAAACTCCTTGACCTCCATATCCAACTCCGAAAGTTTTTCGGCAAGGGTTTCTCCTGGCGGATAGACAACTGCCAATCTAGCGTCTTGTTCAATCTTCATGCTCCTCCTATTTTAATGATAATCAACTATTTCCAAAATAACAGCAATGGTGCTTTTCGCCCAGTCTATCCGTCCTGAGCCATCATCAGAATAAATGACTTCATGCATTGGTTCAAGAACAAGACGGTAATTGGCATCCAGAGACGCAGCCCATTGTCCCTTTCTATCGCCGGTCAGCTCATGGAACTTACCCGGCATTGCACGCAAATCTTCAAAGTTCTCAGCCGCAGTGATTTACGAAAGACGCAAGTACAACATTTTCGCAATCATTGCACCTAACATCTTTTTTGCCAACTTTTCATCTTGAGCACATTGCCTCAATAGTCTTGTGCGATATTCTATTCTCTTGTCCTTTAATGTATTAGATGTTTATGTAAAAGCAAGGGTTACCACATTATGGGAGAGTATGATTTTTCGAAACAACATTGCAGTTCGCGCGATGGCAAGAGCTAGCAATGCGAGAATATGAACGTGGTCGGGCATTCCATTGATTTGATAAGAGATGCATTGCTTGTTTCGGACTATGCCAGCAATGTAGTTAAACAATTCTTCTCCAGGCAATGGGAAGAGTCAGCTGGTTGAGTTTGGTTCTGAAAATCACATGGTAGAGGCAACGTGTAAAGCTCATGCGGATATCCTTTCTATGAAATGCCATGGAAGTCTTGGATATCACATATCATAGCATTGCAATCATTAATTGCAATTTAATCATTGCATTTAATTACAGGCAGGGGTTAATTCGGCCCTAGGGGCCGCAAAATCAGGAGCCCCTAAAATGCGGAACCTCCCTTCTGCCCTTGCAGTTTGCGGTTTCCGCATTATCTTTGTGTAGGATGTCTGCAAGACAGCGGCGGAGGCCGATTGAGGCCCCGCCATTGATACAAATTCACAACTCATTGATTACCAGGGAGAAACATCATGCTTTTGGAGAAAAACGCGCGTCTTGTGTTTGCCGGGGACTCCGTCACGGACGTGGGACGCAATCAGCCCGTGGCCGAAGGGACGCTCTTCGACATGCTTGGCAAAGGCTATCCGCAGCTGATTTCAGGATGGCTGAACGCCTTCTACCCTGAACTGAACCTCTACATCTGCAATGCGGGAACCAGCGGCAACACCTCCCGCGACCTGCTTCGGCGGTGGGACAGCGAGATTTTGGACAAGGCGCCCACTTGGGTCAGCATCATGATCGGAATCAACGACATATGGCGTCAGATCGACAGCCCCGCACAGCCCAGTGGCCACGTCCTGCCCGATGAATTCCGTGACAATGTGGCGAAGATGATCGAAAAGACCCTTGCCGCCGGCGCCCGCATCATCCTCTGGACACCCTCCTTCATCGAATCCAACATGAACGACGCCATGGCCGCCATGGCCAAACAGTATGGCGACATCTGCGCGGAACTGGCCCAGGCCCATTCCCTTCTTTTCATCGACACGAACAAGAAGTGGGAGCGGATTCTCGCCAGCGGCCACCATCCGGAGTGGGTCAGCTGGGACCGGGTCCACCCCAACAACATCGGCCACACCGTCATGGCCAAGGCCTTTCTGGACACCATCGGCTTTGACTACACGCGAATGTAGACTTTCCTTTTTATCTAGAGGATCTAGAAGCTCTTGTGCCTCTAGCGACTCCAGAAGATTCATCGCCTCCTGCGCCTCTGGCTGTCCCCTCTTGGAGCGAGATTTTGTCAGGAGGCGTGTTGACAAACCTGTAAAGGACAGTATATTAGTTGTGTTCTTTGTACAGGAGAATGAACAGGACATGAAAGGTTCCCTTTCCATCGCAGCGCAGTTTTTCTATTACCGCAGCTGGTACTTTAGCGGCCGCGGGGTGGTTGCGCTTGCCTTGAAAGGATGACTTGGAACCGTACTGAAATCAGACTGGACAAACCGAAAGCTCCGTAGCAACCTCCTCACCGCCGCTACGGAGCTTTTTGCGTTTTCCGACCATGAAATGCGTCCCAACTTCTGGAGATTGAAAAATGATTGTCGTGCTAAAGGAGAATCCGGATCCCAGGCAACTGGAGAACCTGATGCAATGGCTGAAAAGCCTGAATCTAGACGTGCATGTCTCTTCCGGCTCCCAACAGACGGTTCTGGGCCTGGTGGGAGACACCACCGCCGTGGACATCGATTTGGTCCGCGCTCTGGACATCGTGGCGGACGTGAAGCGCATTCAGGAGCCCTACAAGAAGGCGAACCGCCGTTTCCATCCGCTGGACAGCGTGATTCCCGTGGGATGCGGCATCCAAGTGGGCGGCAGCCATTTCCAAATCATCGCGGGTCCCTGCTCCATCGAGTCCTCCGAACAGCTCTGCTCCATCGCGCAGGCGGTGAAGGCCTCGGGGGCCACCATCCTCCGGGGCGGCGCCTTCAAGCCGAGAACCTCCCCCTATTCCTTCCAAGGCATGCATGAGGACGGCATCAAGCTGCTGCTGGAGGCAAAGGCCGCCACGGGAATGCCCGTGATCACGGAAATCATGGACATCAGCCAGCTGGACCTGTTCGACGACATCGACATCATCCAGGTGGGAGCCCGCAACATGCAGAATTTCGAACTGCTTAAATGCCTGGGCCGCACGAACAAGCCCATTCTGCTGAAGCGCGGACTGGCCAACACCTACGAAGAGCTGCTCATGAGCGCGGAGTACATCATGAGCCGTGGAAACGAGCAGATCATCCTGTGCGAACGGGGCATCCGCACCTTCGAGACCTTCACCCGCAATACCTTGGACATCTCCTCCGTCCCTGTGCTCAAAGAGCTGTCCCATCTGCCGGTCATCGTCGACCCCAGCCACGCCGCGGGCATTGCGCGGCTGGTGCCCACGCTGTCCATGGCGGCGGTGGCCGCCGGCTGCAACGGGCTGATGATCGAAGTGCACAACGACCCCGCCCATGCCAAATGCGACGGACCACAATCCATTCGGCCAGAGGCATTTGACGCATTGGCCAAACGGGTTGCGAGTCTGCGGGCGCTGATGACGGCTCAGGAGGCGTGAAATGAACGTGGGAATCATCGGACTGGGGCTGATTGGCGGCTCGATGGCCAAAAGCATCAAGCTGCGCACGGAGCATCGCGTCTATGGCTACGATGTGCAGGAGTCCGTCCTGCGCCGCGCCCAGCTGGTCAACGCCATCGACGGCGTGCTGGACGAGAAGACCCTGCCCTCCTGCGACCTCTTTCTCCTCGCGCTGTATCCAGAGCAGATCAAGGCCTGCCTGAAGACCTATGCGGATGTGTTTCCTGACGGCGCCATGGTCGTGGACTGCGGCGGCATCAAGGCCGACATCTGCAAGGTGGGTTTCGCGTTGGCCGCCACCCGCAAGTGGATTTTCTGCGGCGGCCATCCCATGGCGGGCATCGAGAAGTCCGGCTTCGCCTCCGCCCGCCAAAGCCTGTTCACGAAGGCGACCATGATTCTGGCGCCGCCGTTGGGGCAGGTGGACCCCGCGCTGATGACCCGGCTGGTGGAGCTGAAGGCGTTCTTCAAATCCATCGGCTTCGGAAGAATCAACATCGTGACCGCGGAAACCCACGACCGCATCATCGCCTACACGTCTCAGCTGGCCCATGTGGTCTCCAGCGCCTATGTCAAAAGCCCCACCGCCATGAACCACGCCGGCTTCTCCGCGGGCAGCTTCAAGGACATGACCCGCGTGGCCACGCTGGTGCCTGAAATGTGGGCTCAGCTCTTCCTGCAGAACCGAAAGCCGCTTTTGGAGGAATTGGACGGGCTGATGGAGCGGCTCGCGCAGTACCGCGACGCCATCGCCCAAAACGACAGAACCCGGCTGGAGGCCCTTTTGGCAGAAGGACGGGACATGAAAGCCCAAGTGGACGCGAAGGAACTGGCCACGTTGGAAAAACTGGAGCAATAGGGGACATCATGGACAAACCGCACATCATTGAGGTCAAGACAGGGAAACCCTATGCCATCGCCGTCGGCGAGGGGCTGCTTCGAGAGGCGGGAAGCTGGGTGGCCACCGTGCAGAAGCCGGGGCGAATCGCCGTGGTGACGGACAGCCATGTGGCCCCCCTCCACTATCCCGAGCTGGAGGCCTCTTTGACGGCGGCGGGCTTCACGCCATTTCTCCATGTCTTTCCCGCCGGAGAGGCGTCCAAGACCCTGAGCACCTTTGGTGACATTCTCAATGATTTGGCGGAGCATCAGCTGACGCGGACGGACAAGGTCATCGCCTTGGGCGGCGGCGTGACGGGCGACCTGACCGGATTCGCGGCGGCGGCCTATCTGCGGGGCATTGGCTTTGTCCAGATTCCCACGACACTGCTGGCCATGGTGGACTCGTCCGTCGGCGGCAAGACCGGCGTGGATTTGCCATCGGGCAAGAATCTGGCGGGAGCCTTCCATCAGCCCGCATTGGTCCTCTGCGACCCAAACGTGACCGACACCCTGCCAACGGACGTCTTTGCGGACGGCGTGGCCGAAGCCCTCAAGACCGCCCTTTTGGGGGACGCGGACCTTTTCTCCCTCATGGAGCAGGGGCAATGGCGCAGCCAACGCAACCAAGTCATTGAACGCTGCATTCGCATCAAGGCGGACATTGTGGAGGAGGACGAGTTCGAGCAGGGGCGGCGGAAGCTGCTGAATCTGGGCCACACCTTGGGCCATGCCATTGAAAAATGCACCGCGTTCGCCGTGTCCCACGGTCATGCGGTGGCCATGGGCATGGCGGCGGTGGCCCGGGCCGCCGTGGCCAACGGATTGGCGCCGGCGGCTTTGGCGAAGCGGATTCAGGCCGCCCTTCTCGCCAACGGGCTGCCCTTCACCCTGCCCTTGCCCATGGACGAAATCCTTCCGGCAATCGCCAGTGACAAAAAGCGGGCCGGCTCCCGCCTGACAGTCGTGGTGCCGACGGCGCCAGGGGACTGCCGGCTGTTGGACCTGTCGCTGACAGAAGCACAGGCCTTCTTGCGGAAAGGGGCATGACCATGGCGGCCACGACCTTTTCGTCCAGCCCCATGAGGGGAAGCCTGCCGGCCATCCCCTCCAAATCCGCCGCCCATCGGCTGCTCATCGCCGCCGCCTTGGCCGACCAGCCAACGGAAATTGAATTCGGCGGCACCCGCTCCGCAGACATCGACGCCACAGTAAGATGTTTGCAAGTGCTTGGTACTAAGATAGTTATAAAATCAGGAAAGTTTGAGGTCACGCCCCAGGAAGCCATGGCGGCTCCTGCGGTCTTTGACTGTGGAGAAAGCGGCTCCACCCTGCGGTTCATGCTGCCCGTCGCCGCGGTCCGCCTGTCTCATGGGACAACGGCGGTGTTTCAGGGGGCGGGACGGCTGCCGTCCCGTCCGCTGGGGGACTTGTGCGAGGCCCTGCGGCGTCATGGATGCAGGCTTTCGGGAGACAGCCTGCCGCTGACCGTGGAGGGGCCGCTCCATGGTGGCGAGTTTGTCCTGCCGGGGGACGTGAGCTCCCAATACATCACGGGGCTGCTCTTCGCCCTGCCCATGACGGCGGCTGGAGGGCGCATCCGGCTGAGCACGGCGCTGCAGTCGGCGGACTATGTCCGCATGACCCTGCGGACTCTGGAGACGTTTGGCATCACGGTTCAAGAGCAGGAAGACGGGTGGCAAGTCTCTGGGGGACAACACTATAGATCGCCTCGCACCGTGAAAGTGGAGGGGGACTGGTCCAATGCGGCGGTCATGCTGTGCGCAGGGGCTCTGGCCGGAAGCGTCACCGTGACGGGACTGGATCCTGCCTCCGGCCAAGGGGATCGACGCATCGTGGACATGCTGCGCCGCTTTGGTGCGGCGGTGACCATGACGGCGGAAGGCGTGACAGCAGAGGCACGGCCCCTTCACGGCGTCACCATGGACATGGGAGAGAATCCGGATCTGCTGCCCGTGCTGGCGGTGGTCGCCGCCGCCGCCAGAGGGCGAACCGTGCTGCACAATGCGGGACGGGTCCGCCTGAAGGAAAGCGACCGGCTGGCGGCCATGGCGGCCATGCTGCGCACAGCAGGCGTCCCCGTGACGGAAACAGCGGAGGCGTTGGCCATTGACGGCGGCGGTCCCCTCCATGGCGGCCTCGTGGATGTATGCAACGACCATCGACTGGTCATGGCGGCGGCCTTGTTGGGACTGATGGCGAAAGAAGGTATACAAGTAACTGATATTCAATCAGTTAGAAAATCATATCCAGACTTTGCGATGGACTGGAGTCGGCTGCAGCAGCGGAAAGGGTGACAGAATGAGCTCGATTTTCGGCAACATGGTCAAAGTCAGTGTGTTCGGGGAGTCCCATGGCGCCGCCATTGGCGTGATGATTGACGGGCTGCCGGCGGGAGAGCCCGTGGATTTGGAGGCCATCCATGCCTTCATGGAGCGGCGGGCTCCGGGTCGGAACCGTCAATCGACGGCGCGGCGGGAGGCGGACCAGCCGGAAATCCTCTCTGGCCTTCTGAACGACCGAACCTGTGGCGCTCCATTGTGCGCCATCATCCGCAACGGAGACACCCGCTCACAAGACTATGCCGCCATGGCCAACATCCCCCGCCCCGGCCATGCGGACTACACGGCTGAGCTCAAATTCCACGGTTGGCAGAATCGCGCGGGCGGCGGCCATTTCTCCGGTCGGCTGACGGCGCCGCTGACCTTTGCAGGCGCCGTCTGCGCTCAGCTTCTCGCCCGCCGTGGCGTGACAGTGGGGGCCCATCTGCAGGCCGTGGGGCCCGTGGAGGATTGCCGCTTCGATCCCGTCAAGGTGACGGCTGAACAGTTGCAAACCGTTTCCGCCAAGGCATTTCCAGTCATTGACGAGGCCTGCGCACAACCCATGTGCGAAGTCATTGAGGCCGCCCGTCAGGCCGGAGACTCCGTGGGCGGCATCATCGAAGGGGTTGCCGTAGGCTTTCCAGGCGGCATCGGCGAACCCATGTTCGATGGCGTGGAAAACGTTCTCGCCAAAGCCCTTTTCGGCATCCCGTCCGTGAAGGGCGTGGAGTTTGGCGCGGGATTTGAGGCGGCGCGGATGCGCGGCTCCCAAAACAACGACCCCTTCACCGTAGGGGAGGATGGCCGCATCGTGACCGTCACCAACCACCATGGCGGTGCGTTGGGGGGCATCAGCTCGGGCATGCCCATCGTCTTTCGCGTGGCCATCAAGCCCACACCATCCATTGCGCAAATGCAACAGTCCGTGGATCTTGCAAAAATGGAACCAGCGGAGCTGCACATCCAGGGCCGCCATGACCCCTGCATCGCCGTCCGCGCCGTGCCTGTGGTGGAGGCCGTGGCCGCCTGCGCCCTGCTGGACATGCTGCTGTCCGACGTGCCATGACAGCGGTCGCTGAAGGCCTCTTATACAATATATATAATATATAGAAATGACTTGGGGAACATCGTCATAGAATCAAAGGAGAGAACCGATGGATTTGACCGACAGCCGCAAGAGAATTGACGAGATTGACGACGCCCTGCTGACCCTGTTCAAGGAGCGCATGGCCATTTCCGCCCAAGTGGCGGCGCTCAAGAAGGCAGAACATCAGCCCGTGCGGGTGCCCGCGCGGGAGCGGGAGATCATGCAGCGGCTGACCTTGGCGGCGGGGCCGGAGATGGCCAACGACGTCCAGATGCTCTTCAGCACCATCTTGGACTTGAGCCGAGGCGTGCAGCAGCGCCTTATCCACATGGGAGAGAAGACCCCGCTGGCGGACAGCATCCGCAACGCGCTGGCCTCCACGCCGGATTTTCTCCCAACCATGCCCACGGTGGCCTGCTGCGGCATCGACGGCTCCTACGCCTTTCAGGCCGCCGAGAAGGCCTTTGGCCATGCCATGATCAACGGATTCAAGAACTTCGAGTCCGTGGCGCAGGCGGTGGAGCGGGGCCTTTGCCAATATGGAGTCCTGCCCATCGAAAACAGCACGTTCGGCACTGTCAAACCCGTCTATGACCTCATGGGCAAATACCATTTCTACATTGTGCGGGCCCTGAAGCTCCACGTCCGCCATGCCCTGCTGGTCCGTCCAGGCACCGCATTGGAGGACATCAAGGAGGTCATTTCCCATGAACAGGCCGTCGGACAATGTGGCGAGTTCCTCCGCGGCATGAAGGACGTGCAGGTCACCACGGGAGAGAACACGGCGGTGGCCGCGCGGCGCGTGGCTCAAAGCAGGCGGACGGACCTGGCGGCCATCGCCTCGCCAGAATGCGCGGAACTATATGGGCTGGAGATACTTAAAGAAAACATCCAGGACCATGACAACAACTACACCCGCTTCATCTGCATCGCCCGAAACCTGCAAATCTATCCAGGAGCCAACCGCATCAGCGTCACGCTGCGGCTGCCCCATCGGGCTGGCGCCCTGTCCCGTTTCATCTCCCGCTTCGCCGCCTTGGGGCTGAATCTGACCAAACTGGAAAGCGTGCCGCTGCCCGGAAGCGACTTCGAGTTCTCCTTCTATTTTGACTTTGACGCCTCCGTCCGCGCCCAAGGGGTGACGGAGCTGTTGGACGAGCTGTCCACCGCGTCGGAGAAATTCGTGTTTTTGGGCAACTACGTGGAGCTGTAGGCGCAGCGAATCCGATTGCGCGAGGAGACATCACCATGCGGAAATATTGTGCGTTGATTGGGGAGCGTTTGGGGCACAGCTATTCGGCGGCCATCCATCGGTTCTGGAACCGCTACGACTATGAGCTGCGCCCCATGCCGGCGGAGCAGGTGCCGATTTTCCTCCAAAGCCGCGCCTTTGACGGCTTGAACGTGACCATCCCCTACAAACAGCTGGTCATGCCATACTGCGACGACATTTCCCCTCAGGCGACGGCAATCGGCAGCGTCAACGTCATCGTGAAAGGGGAGGACGGGCGGCTGCACGGCTACAACACGGACTATTTCGGCCTTGAGGGACTGGCCCGCCGGACTGGCATCGATTTTCAGGGGCGGAAGGTCGTGGTCTTCGGCAACGGCGGCACCACGAAAACCGTTTTGGCGGTGGCCAAGGCCAACGGCGCCAGAGAGATCGTGGTGGTCTCCCGCAAGGGCCCCGTCACCTATGATCGGACTGAGCTGTTCCACGACGGAGAGATTTTGGTGAACGCCACCCCCGTGGGCATGTATCCAAACACGGATTGTCTCATTGTGGATCCGGCCGACTTTCCAAAATGCGAGGGGATTTTGGACGTCATCTACAATCCCTCCCGCACCCGTCTGCTGCAGCGGGCGGCGGCATTGGGGCTGCCCTGCGCCAATGGACTGTGGATGCTGGCGGAGCAGGCGCGGGTCACGGGAGAGCTGTTCAGCGGAGAGCCCTTGGACGCGGAATGGACAGACCGTGTGGTGGCGGAGCTGAACCGCCAGCTCCTCAATTGGGTCATCGTGGGCATGCCCGGCTGCGGAAAAAGCACAGTGGGCGCCGCCTTGGGCAAACGCCTTCCCGACCATGCCGTGGTGGACATCGATGACTGCATCGTGAAGCGCGCCGGCAAACCCATCTCTGAAATCTTCGCGCAAGACGGCGAAGAGGCGTTCCGTCAGCTGGAAAGCGACATCATCGCGGAGGAAAGTCGACAGACTGGCCGCATTCTCATCACCGGCGGCGGCGCCGTCCTGCGGGAGGAGAACCGGCTGAATCTGAGGCAGAACGGACGGGTCTTCTGGCTCCGCCGCCCGCTGGAACAACTGGATGTGGGCCATGGCCGCCCTCTCTCCCCCAATCGGGAGGCAACGGCCCGATTGGCCACCCAGCGGGAGCCCCTGTACGCCGCCACGGCGGACGCCGTGATCCAAAACATCGGCACCGTGGAGCAGACCGTCGATGCCATGATGGCCAAATGGGATGCCTGCCTTTCCATCTGAAGCGGAGCGCCAAATCGCTCATGAGTAGCCAAAATGAATTCATGCATTATTTTATAGTATATCATAAGGCGTCTCGATGGGATTGAGGAGGCCTGCCCGAGTCAATTAAGTGTAACTTATTACAGGAGAATAACTTATGAGTTTATCAATATACACTGGCAAGAAGGAATGCGGAGTTGCCGCCGCAAAATTCGGCGCAGGGAAAATTCGGGAGGCGTTGGCGGCGCAGGGCGAATGCCGCATTGTGGTGGCCACGGGAGCCAGTCAGTTTGACATGCTGACCCAGTTGGCTCAGGAGAAAGACATCGATTGGGGAAAGGTGACCGTCTTCCATCTGGACGAATATGTGGGGCTGCCTGAAACCCATCCCGCGTCGTTCCGCAAATACATCAAGGAGCGCTTCGTGGCCAAGCTTCCCGTTCCTCCCATGGAGGTCAACTACGTCCCCGGAGACGCCCCTGACTTGGAGGCGGCCATTGATCGGCTGGGGCGCCATCTGCAGGAGAAGCCCGTGGATGTCAGTTTCATCGGCATTGGCGAAAACGGCCACATCGCCTTCAACGACCCGCCGGCGGACTTCGACACGGAGATTCCGTATCTCATCGTCAACCTGGACGAGGTGTGCCGCCGTCAGCAGCTGGGGGAAGGGTGGTTCCCGACTTTGGAGGATGTGCCGCGGAAGGCGGTGTCCATGTCCGTCCGCCAGATTCTCAAGAGCCGCTGCATCGTCAACACGGTTCCGGATGAACGCAAGGCCTATGCCATGCAGATCACCTTTGAGGGCGAGCTGTCGCCTCTCCATCCCGCATCGGTCATTCGGCTTCATCCGAACTGCTCCACGTTCTGCGATCAGCCGGCCGCCAGCCGTCTATCCCGCCTGACTCGGGAGTTCTGCGCGAAATGAAAACCTTTGATCTGCAAATCAACGGGGCTTTCGGCGTCGACTTCTCCAATCCCGAACTCACTGTAGACCAATTTCTTACAGCCGCGGAAAAGATTCTGGAGCGAGGCTGCGACCGTTTTCTGCCCACGCTGCCCACCGCCGCGGCGGACACCTACCGCCGCAATCTGCCGCTGATCAATCATGCCATTGACAGCCATGGACTGCGATGGGCCATCCCCGGCTTCCATCTGGAGGGCCCCTTCATCTCCAGACAGCCGGGGGCGGTGGGCGCCCATTGCCCCGAGTGGGTGCAGGATCCCTCCATCGCCGCAATGGAGCAGTTGAACACCTGGGCCCAAGGCCACATCTCCATTCTTACCGTGGCGGCGGAACTTCCTGGCATCAAAGAAGTTATAGACAGAGCGCATCAGTTGGGCATCTGCGTGTCCCTCGGCCATCAGCTGGCCAGCGAAGACGAAATCGCCTCCGCCGGCGCGGACGCCATGACCCACTTGGGCAACGCCCTTCCCAATCTCATCGACCGCCACCGCAATCCCATCTGGTCTGGACTGGCCAATGACAACATCACGGTCATGGCCATCGCCGACGGACACCATCTGCCCCCCTCCGTCCTCAAATGCTACATCCGCTGCAAGGGCCTGGACAAGCTCATCATCGTCTCCGACGCCTGCGACGTGGCCGGCCTTCCCCCCGGCCACTACCATTCCTACAGCAATGACGCGGTTCTGGAGCCGAACGGCAAATACCACAATCCCTCCAAAGGCTGCCTGGTCGGCGCCTCCGTGCTGTTGCGTGGATGTGCGGATTTCCTTCTGCGGCAAGGACTTGTGACACAGGAAGACCTCGTCCGCCTCTGTTGGGATAACCCGCATCGCCTCCTGAAACTCCAGCCAGATGCATAGATTCGCAATTCATTGCCCATGCAAGCCACTGGAACATAAGCCGATGCATTGTCATCAACAGGGTGTCGATTTGCTTTTTGGGGTCCGCAATGTATATTAAAGACGTTTTATTCTGCATTGTGGATTTCTGCCACGACGGATCCTCAAGGCCATGGAAAAGGTGTGGCAGACCAGACGACTGTTGCAATACATTTCATAGATAGGATTAAACTGGAGCAAAAGCATGTCAAACAACGGCAAACGCGTCATCAAGATCATCGTTGAGCACCTGGGCGTCAAGGAGGAACAGGTTGTTCCCGAAGCCCATTTCGTCGAAGATCTTGGGGCAGACTCCCTGGACACCGTGGAACTGGTCATGGCCCTTGAAGAAGAGTTCGAGACCGACATTCCAGACGAAGAGGCTGAAAAGCTGACCACCGTGGGCGATGCCATTGCCTACGTGGAGAGCAAACTGGGCACCGGCGACTGATAGCCGACTGCTCGGCGCACTGTGTCGACACAGCCTTGAACACACGGTGACGAGGCCACATTCCATCGGATGTGGCCTTGCTCTGTTTTGGGGAAGGCGGAGGCCCCCGAAAAGCCATCGTTTTCATATCTCATTGATAATCAAGTATTTATATAACAAAAAAGCGGGGACATGCCCTAGCGGCTGGATAGCTCTAGAAGCCCTGGATGCCCAAGATGCTCTGGTAAAATTCCTGATTTCCAATTATCAACCACTGCAAACTGGCCGCGCCAGCCGCCAATTTTTGGGCGTCTCTGGCCGTTATTTTCATGGGAGTTTCGCATCTTGCCCTTTCCGAAGGCGATGGACCCGCCGCAGCCTTCGGGGCGACTAGACTGTCTGAAGCAATGCCATTGTCTGCAAGGTATATCATGGAAGACTCACAACGTGTTGTCATAACTGGTCTTGGAGCCATATCCTCCCTCGGGAACAATGTGGAGGACAACTGGAAGAAGCTGGTGGCCGGCGAGTCCGGAATCACCCGCATCACCCGCTTTGACGTGACGGACTATAAGTCCCAAGTAGGCGGTGAAGTCAAAAACTTCAATCCAGAGGACTATCTGGACGCCAAGGAGGCCAAACGGCTGGACCCCTTCTGCCATTTTGCCATTGCGGCGGCGGATGAGGCGCTGGCCCATGCGGGCCTGCGGGACAATCCGTCCGTGGACACCTGGCGCTGCGGCGTCATCGTCTCCTCAGGCATCGGCGGGCTCAACACCCTTTCCAAAGAGCTGTATGTGCAGCATGACAAAGGGCCGTCCCGCGTCTCTCCGCTGGTGGTGCCCATGATGATCTCCAACATGGCCTCCGGCTATCTGGGCATCCGCTACGGCTTTCACGGACCCAACCTGTGCATCGTCAGCGCCTGCGCCTCCGGTCTGCACTCCATTGGAGAATCCTATTGGATGATTCGGCGTGGAGACGCGGACGTCATGGTGGCTGGCGGTGCGGAGGCGGGCATCGTTCCCATCAGCCTGGCCGGATTCTCCTCCATGCATGCCCTGTCCCGCCAACACAACGACAGCCCCGAGAAGGCCTGCCGTCCCTTTGACGCAGAGCGGGACGGCTTTGTGGCGGCGGAGGGCGCCGGCATCCTTGTGCTGGAGTCCCTGGCTCATGCCAAGCGCCGCGGGGCCCCCATTCTGGCTGAGCTGGTGGGCTATGGCCTTTCCTGCGACGCCTATCACATCACCGCCCCCCATCCGGAGGCGTTGGGCGCCACCCACGCCATCCGCAACGCCTTCTCCTGCGCCGGCCTTCCCATGGAGGAGCTGGACTACATCAACGCCCACGGCACCTCGACTCCCGCCAACGACAAGCTGGAGACACTGGCCATCAAGCAGGCCCTTGGGGAAGACAAGGCCCGCCGCACGGCCATCAGCAGCACCAAGTCCATGACGGGACACATGTTGGGGGCGGCAGGAGGCTACGAGTCCGTGGTCTGCGTCAAAACCCTGCTCCACGGCATCATCCCGCCGACCATCAACTACACCACTCCCGATCCGGACTGTGACCTGGACTACGTCCCCAACGTCGCCCGCCACCAAGATGTCCGGCTGGTGTTGAACAACAGCATGGGCTTCGGGGGCCACAACGGGGCTCTTTTGTTCAAGGCCTGGTCAGAATAAGGCAACTCGGGCAACGCCATGTCACAAGAAACCCAACAGCCAGATGGCATATCCGGCGGCACCGCCGCTTCGGACAATCCTCCTATACCGTTATCGGGTCATGAGTCGGATCTGATGCCGCGGGAGGCCTGCTCCACCCCATGGGCGGTGTTTGGCGTCGTGCTGATCTGGATTGTCAGCGCCGCCTGTCTGTTCATTCTTCACATCATCCCCCACGTGGGATTCATGAGCTCCTTCTCCGAATTCAAGACGCCGCAAGAGGGCGCGGGGAAAGTGGCCATGCGGGACTTTGTCACCTCATTGACCTTCAGCCAGGGGGAGATTCGGAAGATGCAGGCCACCCCGTCCCCCTATGCGGAGTGGCTTCCCCACTGGATGCAGGAACCCTTCGAGCCCAACATGCGGCTCATCGCCAGAGGACAGATTCTCACGGAACAGCAGGCGGCATGGCTGCTGGCCTACGAGAACCAAGTCAAACAGCGCAACATCCTCAACCAAAATCTGGAGCCGGTCATCCAGACCGCCCTGATCATGGCATTGATTCTGCTGGTGTTCTCCTATATGAACTCCTGTCTGAAGACCGACCTTCTGGAGATGCGGGGCCGCTATGCCATGTGCATTTTCTGCGTCCTGTTTCATATTTTGTTACTTGTTCTCGCCCAATGGGTTAGCCAAACAACACTGCGGGGAGGCCCCTATCTGCTTCTGGCCGTGCTGCCCTTTGGCATCGCCCCCGCGCTGGCCTCCACCATTCTTGGCACCAACCGCGGCGCCCTGCTGGCCATCCTGATGGTCGTCATCTCCCCTTTCCATGTCCATGGCCTCCCTCCCGCGGCGACTTTCCTCTTCGCATTGGCCGAAGCCGGCGTCGGCATCTATTTCTTCGGTCATCTGAAGAAACGGCTGGGCTTCCTGTTGGGCGGCATGGCCTACATCTGCCTGGTTCTCCTTCTCATCACCTTCTGCACATGGCATGACCACACGGACTGGCTGCTGGAGAGGAGCGCCAGCATGTATTGGCTGAACCTCTTCGGAGCCGCCTGCCTCAACGGCCTCTGCCTCATTTTGGTCCTCCTCCTCTTCCCCGTGATCTTCGAACGCTTCTGCGACATCACCACCCCCTCCATGCTCATGGAGCTGAACTCCAGAGACCATGTGTTGCTCCAACGTCTTCAGAAAGAGGCACCTGGAACCTACAAGCACTCCCTTGACGTGGCCCTTTTAGCCTCCGACGCCGCCCGCGTCATCGGCGCCAACGCCCCTCTGGCCGAAGCCTGCGCCAACTTCCACGACATCGGAAAGCTCTGCGCCCCCCACTGCTTCGCCGAAAATCTCCTCTCCGGAGACGAAAATCCACACGACGGATTCTCCCCCGCCAAAAGCGCCCGCATCCTGCGGCAGCATGTGATCTACGGCATGGAACTGGCGCAGAAATACCATTTGAAGCGCCCCATCCGAGAGGCCATCCAGCAGCACCATGGCAACAGCGTCATGCTATACTTCTACAAGAAGGCCATGGACGAGGCAAAAAGCCAAGGCAATCCGCCGCCGGACATGCGGGACTACAGCTACGACGGCCCCCTCCCCTCTCGGCCGGAGGTCATTTTGGTGGAACTGGCGGACACCTGCGAGGCCGCCCTGCGAGCCGCCTACAGCAAGAACAAGGGCACGCCCATCAACATCGCCGCCAAGGTCAATGACCTCTTCATCGCCAAAATGCAGGCCCATCAGCTGGACAACGCCGCCATTCCCATGGCCGACCTGTTCAAGGTCCGTGACCAGATGATTCTCACGTTGTGCAGCATGCACCATGAACGGCCTGAATACCCTGACAAGGACAATCTCGCGTGGGTGGCCCATGAGCTCTCCAACAAGACGACATTCAAGGGAAAGCCTTCTGCCACAGAGTCTCCTGCCGCAGAGTCTCCCGCCGCGGAGTCTCCTGCCGCGGAGCCTCCCGCCACCCCAAGCGCTCCGTCGCAGCCATCCGAGACGGCAGAAACCAACGCGCCTCCGTCAGCACAGCCATGACTCCGAAACTGAACAAAGCCAGATTCAGCCCTCCCCTGCGGCATCGAAACCGCCTTGCGGCCATTTTGCGCATGGCCTGTGAGCTGACTGGTCTGAACGAAGCCCCCGGCATACTCCAATTCGTCCTGCTCGGCCAGGACGACATTATCCAAATGAACCAGACGTTTCTTGGGCACGAAGGGGCGACGGACGTCATCACCTTCGATCTTCGGCCAACGGACCGACAGCCGGAGGAGGACGAAGTCTGCGGAGAAATCTATGTCTGTCCGGAGGTGGCCGTCACGGCGGCGGCCAAATTCGGCACCACACCGTCCCGCGAGCTGGTCCTCTATCTCGTCCATGGCATGCTCCATTTGAGCGGCTATGACGACATCGAGCCAGAGGACATCCCCCACATGCGCGCCGCCGAGGCGCGGGTCCTCGCCGCCCTTGAAAAACGCCATTCGCTGGAGGGCTTCATCTAAATCGACATCGCGCCCTCCCCGTTTTCGGATCGCCGCCCTTCTTGACGACGGTCCGTCCCCTCAACCCAGAAAGACTTTATGAATCCCAACTTATGGATCCTGTCCGCCATATGCCTCGGCATCCTTGCCGCACTCCTCTATCTTGCCAACACCCTGCTCGCCGACTACACTGGCGGCATGCGGCGTAAACTGGAGGACATTGACGAAGACCTGGCCGAATCCCTCAACGCATGGTATCCCCTTCCCGACGCATGGCTGATCACCTCCCGACTGGTGTTCACGCTGACCGGCGTCCTCTTCTTCTTCTGCATCGTCCGCTGGCAGAGCGCCGCCGACATCGGCAACATCCTGCGGCTGTGGGAAATCCTCTTCGTCATCCTGCTGGCCGCCTTCTTCCTATTGGAGTACCTGATTCAGGCCTTTTCACTCACCGCCTCCGCCAAGCTGCTCCGCGCCTATCTTCCCGTGCTCCGCATTCTGAACGGTCTCTTCTGCTGGTTCTCCAACTCGGCGGTCTCTCTGGCGGCCCTGCGCCGAAACCGCCACAACGACGATCAGCAGGACGAGGAGCCCAGCGCGGAAGACGAAATCCTCTCCATCATCGAAGAGCAGAAAAGCGAAAATGGTCTGGAGGACGATGAACGGCAGATGATCGCCGGCGCCTTCTCTTTGGACTCCAAACCCGTCCACACCATCATGACCCCCCGCGTCAAGATTGACGGCGTCAGCACGGAGGATTCCATCATCGAGACCCGCAAGGTCATCACGGAATCCGGCCACAGCCGACTGCCCGTCTACGAGGACACCATCGACCATATCGTGGGCATCCTCTACGCCAAGGACCTGCTCAAGGAGGAGGCCATGGCCCCCACCGCCACTGTCAAATCCCTCATGAGAGCCCCCCTCTTCATCCCCGAAACCAAAAACATCGGCGACTTGCTGGCGGATTTCCGGCGGGAGAAGAACCACTTCGCCGTTGCTTTGGACGAATACGGTGGCACCGCCGGCATCGTCACCATTGAGGACGTTCTGGAGGAGATTGTGGGGGACATCAAAGACGAGTTCGACGCGGAGGAGGAGAAGGAGACCATTGAAACCCAGCGGCTGGAAGACGGCTCCACCATCGTGGACGCGCGCCTCTCCATCGAAGAGGTTAACGACTTGCTGGATATGGAGATAGAGGAAAATCCCGCCGCCTATGACACCTTGGGCGGCTATGTGACCTACATCGCCGGCCGCATTCCGGCCAAGGGAGAGGAGCTGACCACCGGCCTGCTGCAAGTCAACGTGCTTGAGGCGGACTCACGACATCTGGTCAAGCTGAAAATCCGGCCGATAACGCCGCCGGAGGAGGAAGAGGACCGCGATGACGGAAAGGAGACTCCCTGACATGCCCCGTCCCTCCGTCCTTGACTCCACGCTGATGGCCCAAGGCCGCTTTCTCCGGCTGGAGAACCTGCGCTATGAAGACCGCCGTGGCGTCATCCGCCATTGGGAAACCACCTTTCGACAGAACGACCAGAACGCGGCGGTGGTCATCGGCATTCTGCGGCCGTCCAACCGCCTCCTTCTCGTGCGCCAGTTTCGTCCACCCCTGAACGCCTTCGCGGTGGAGTTTCCCGCCGGCCTCGTCAACGCGGGAGAGGAGCCTGCCCAAACCGCCATTCGGGAGCTGAAGGAGGAGACCGGCTACACCGGCACCGTCATTGCGTCCACGGGACTCTGCGCCAGTTCCGCCGGCCTGACCGCCGAAATGTTGGACTTGTTCATGGTGGACATCGACGAGTCCCTGCCCGAAAACCTCAATGTCCGCCAGTCTTTGGACGAAGGCGAGGACATTCAGGTCCTCCGGATCCCCCTATCCTCCCTTCTGGACACACTCCGCCGCCATCAACAGGACGGGGACTGCATTGACAGCCGTCTCGCCGCCTGGACCATGGCGTTAACTTGTCAAAATGATATTATATTGCATTCATAAACATTCGTTTTCATTCGTTTTATTGCCTTTTTGGCAAGACGATGACGGCTTATCTGCCTCTTTCTCACGGAGCAAATCATGAAATTCCATTCGGACGCCGTTCGGGACTGCCGAACCCGCATCTATCTTCCCCCCGTCCGCATCCTACTGAACCATCAGGTTCAAAACGCGGAGCTGCTTTTGGGCAACGTCCAAATCCAGACCAGCGTCTTCTTCCTCCCCACGCTGACCGTCCTTCCCCCTGGCTCCTCGCTGGTTTTGGACTATGGCGAAGCCCTGCACGGCGGCATCCTCTTCAACTCCCCCGGCAAGCCCGGCCGTCTTAAAGTCAACTTCGGAGAATCCGTCAGCGAGGCCATCGGCTCCCCCAACGAAGACCACTCCCGTCGGGAGGAGACTCTCACGACGCCGAGCATGGGCATCGTGGAATACGGCAATACCGTCTTCCGTTTCGTGCGGCTGGAGAACGTGGGGGACACGGAGCTGAGCTGCGCCGCCTGCCCCGCCGTCGCATTGGAGCGGGATCTAGAGGTGACCGGCGCCTTCGAATCCTCCGATTCAAGGCTGAACCGCATCTGGACGACCGCCGTCCGCACCGTCCATCTCTGCATGCAGACCTATCTCTACGACGGCGCCAAACGGGACCGTCTGGTCTGGATGGGCGACATGCATCCAGAGACCCGCGGTGTCCTCTGCGCCTTCTCCGACGCCTCCGTCATCCGCGACTCTCTGGACTATCTCATCGGCCAGACCCCCTCTCCGAAGCCCATGAACACCATCCCCAGCTACGCCTGCTGGTTCATCATCTCCCTGTGGGACTACTATATGGGCACAGGAGACAGCGAATTCCTCCTGAAACACGCAGACTACATCCGCGCTCTCCTGAACGTCTACAAAACCTATATTGGAAAGGATGGCTCGGAGACCCTTCCTGACTGGCGCTTCCTTGACTGGCCCAACGAAGACAATCCGGCGGCGAAGCACGCAGGCCTTCAGGCTCTACTCCTCTGGATGATGGAGGCCGGCGAAAAGCTGGTCGCCCTCTTCGGCGACGATCCGAAGCCCTTCCGCGCCGCGCAGCGGAAACTGCGCCGCCATGTGCCGTCCCCTGAAGGCCGCAAGGCCCCCGCCGCCCTCCTGCAGCTCATGAAGCTGGGAGATTTCCGCAACGTGTTGGAATCCAATCCTTTCAATGGCGTCAGCACCTTCTACGGCTTCTATGTGCTGCTCGCCAAGGAGACCAAACCCGCCCTCGATCTCATCCGCACCTATTGGGGCGGCATGATGGACTACGGCGCCACCTCCTTCTGGGAGGACTTCGATCTGGAGTGGCTCCGCAACACCTCCCCCATCAGCGAGCCTCCCGTCCCCGGCAAGGACGACCTCCACGCAGACTTTGGCAAATATTGCTATATCGGTCTGCGGCACAGTCTTAGCCATGGTTGGTCCTGCGGCCCCGCCCCCTTCATGAGCGAGCGGGTCCTCGGCGTCCGTTTCCTGAAACCCGGCGGCAGCCAGATTCAGGTGACCCCCGATTTGGGGGATCTGGAATACGTCTCCGGCGCCTTCCCCACCCCAAAAGGCGCCCTTCGAATCACCGCAGACGCCTCCGGCAAGGTGGACATCTCCGCCCCCGCCGGCATCGAAATCGTCACGAATCCCAAAACTCCCTCCAAAAGGAAGAAAGTCTCTGTTCGGCCCTAATCTACCACATTAGGGAAGAATATGTTTTTTTCGAAATGACATGGCAGTTCACACGTCAGCCCCGAAGGGGCGGCGGAGCACAGCCCGGGGTAAGCGTGGCCGCGAAGCGGCAAGCGTAACCCCAGGTATGGCAGATGGTTACGATTGTTCAAGCCCTGAAGGGGCGGCAGAAAACGATAGGTGCAGTCCTTTCAGGAACAATCCCCCGTTTAGTGGGCGTCGTTGTGGAATTTGAGCAGGGGAGCGGGGTCGTCGAAGCCATGGGGATGATGTCCCCAATAGGGGCGGCGCACGATGGGCAGGATGTAGCCCAACTCCTTCATGCGGGCTTCCACGAGGTTGATGTTGGTGTTCACGTCGACGGATTGATCCGTCTCGCCAGTGGCGCAGAGCATGGGAATTTTAGCGTTGACCAGCACCTCCAGCCGATTCAGCGGGTTGAGCGGCGAGGTCTTCAGCTGTTCCACGGTTAGCCCGTAGCAAGCGGCGATTTCCGCAACTCGTTCTGCCGCAGAAGGATGCGGATCAGCGGCATTGCAGACAGGGGCGTCCAGATAAATGGCGGCAATCCGCTGCGGGTTCTCCTCCGCATAGCGAAGGGAGAAATAGCCGCCCCAGCTCATGCCGATGAGGTTGGCCTTTGGGGCCAGTCCCATGGACACCATCATATCCTGAAAATGGCCCATGGCCTCAATGCCCTTTGGGTTGGCGCGGGTGGAAAAGGCGTCAATGTGGCCGTGATGGTAGCCGTTGGACAAAAGCAGCTCAATGCCCACGCGGTCCACAAAGGCGTCGGGCCAGACCGTGCACCAGCTCCAGCGGCCATCATCCGCCGGCGTTGATTTGGGCTCCACAATCCATGCATGAAAGCCGTCCACGGTGAAATGATGGCGGCGGAAGCCGTGCCATTCATCGACGGGCCACGCTTCAGGTATTTCTATCTTCTTCATTGTCAATACATTCCTTTCGTAATCATTCAGAAGGAGTCCACAGAATATACAGCCACGGAAAAACTGTCTTTTCCATTGATTCTATGCATGTTGTGGATTTATACTTCTTTAGGTTGAAATTTATGTTTCCTGAAAGGATTGCACATGTCGTTTTCTGCCGCCCCTTCAGGGCTTGAACAATCGTAACAATCTGCCGTACCCGGGGTTACGCTTGCCGCTTCGCGGCCATGCTTACCCCGGGCTGTGCTCCGCCGCCCCTACGGGGCTGACGCGCGAACTGCAATGTTGTTTCGAAAAAATCATACCCTCCCCTAATGTGGTATATTCATGACAAATTTCTAATTCCTAATTCCTAATTTCTAATTTGTCTGCGCTTTTTAAGTTAGCTGAAGTGCATGCGCAAATCCAGGCTCTGGGGGATTTGTATCTCATTGGGGTCCAAGGATTTGCCTTCTCGCTCCGCCTTCTTCTGCTGAATGTGGATATACAGCTGCGAACAGGACTGCTCCCCCTCCTGGATGTCTGGAACTTGAATGCCGCCGTTTTCCATGAGAATGGCCTCCGCCGCCTCCAGCTCCCCTGTGTAGGCTAGTCCAAAGGCGTAGAGCAGACGCACCATGGGACGGGAGGCCGCGTCCGCCCCAAGGCAACCATACAGCTCCACCAGCTCGCGGTACGCCTGCAGCGAACGCAGACACTTGAAGATGTCCTTCGCCAACGCAGGATCCGACGGACAGCGCCGCAGCGCCTGCGCAAGGCAGTCCACCGCCTCGTCTCGGTTGCCGCGGCTCCATTGCAGGACGCCCATGGCCTGCAGGTTCCATGCGTTGACTTCCCTTGCCATGGAACGCTTCAGCGCCTGCTCCGCCCGCTCATCATCAAAGCGATCAAGATAGTTCAGCGCAAGATGATAGGCGGTCTGCCAACTGGAATCCGAGTTCTGTCTCAGCACCTCAAACCACTCATCCTGAACAAGATAGGATGATGGTCTGCAATTCTGCGGCCATTTGCCATTGGCAAGCAGCTCCGCCCATGGCTCCTGCTCCGCCTGAATCGAACCGAAATCCAGCTGCGGCGCCAGCGGCGCACCCCGCCGCCGTTCCTCCAAAGCACCCCAGCCGGAGCCCGTGCAATGCAACGTCCCCTTCTTCAGCGCCACGGTCTGCTTCGTCTCCGCCAGAAGGCGATCCAATTCTGACTGCGGCAGCTTCTCGTCAATGGCCCGACTGACGGCGAAAATCGCCTTCTCCCATTCTCCAAACACTTTATCTGGAGATAGTTGCAAACTTCCATACGCCTCCATCCACTCCCACGCGGTGCGCGGCGGCATGGGTTCGCACTCACTCTGGCTGTGGGCGATGCCGCCCTGCACTTCCAGATAGTCCGGTCGGTCAGGTGAAATCAGCCGCCGCTGCCAATGATGGCCGCCTGGACTCTGCCCCCACACAAACAGCTTGCGGCCTTTCAGCCGACTGGTGGAGCAGTGGAGAAAGCCATAGCCGTCCGAATAGAAGACCGTCTCGTATTTTCGCGAAGACGGTGAAATGTTGTAGAAATGGTCCCTCGCGCTTTTGTAGTTGCAGGGGAACGTGGCGTCAAAGCCCTCGCCGAAAGGCAGGGCAAGCTTGCCCATCCCCTTGCCGTCGTAGCGGTTAGCATAGGCCTCCATGGCAGGGACGACGATGCGGCAGCCAGGCAGCTCCGGCACCGCCATGTTGCTCCACCAATACATGGGAATCACGACATCGTTCGGGTTGAAGATGCGAGCCCGCATGAAGAGCATGGTGGAATCCTCCGGCAGCCAGAAGTCCATCTGGAAGGGAGCTTGGCCATCTCGGCACATGTCGTAGATTCGCAGAACAGGCGTGCCGTCGGGCATCTCCAAGGTGGCGGCGAAGCGGCGGGAGCAGGTCTGCGGGTCATGGCCGCGGCGGCCGATGTTCCATTCGATGCCGCCAGCGAACCAGGCGTCGCGGATGGCCAGATTGCCGGGGCGGAACTCCTGATTGTCCAACAGCAGATTCCGCTTCGCGTCCTTGTCGTAGAGGGACCAGAGGCGGCCGCCAAGCTCCAACATCCACTCCGCCCGCAGATGGCGGTTCTCCATGACCGCTACATCCCATGTAAGTTCCTCTTTTGCACCATCATAGCAATTCTGCGCCGAGTATGGCAGAGAACTGGGGCGGGTGCCGTATCCGATGAACAGTCCGTCATCATCATCCAACGACGACATGGCATGGTCATGATGGGGCGGACGGAGCATGGGAAACCCGGAAGCCGCCTCCAAACGGACCCCCGGAACCGTCTTTCGAATGAATGTCAAACACGTCATGGAGTAGAAGAACTAAAGTGGCTGATTTCTATACTTCTTTAGGTGGGTATTTACGTTTCCTGAAAGGATTGCACATGTCGTTTTCTGCCGCCCCTTCAGGGCTTGAACAATCATAACAATCTGCCATACCCGGGGTTACGCTTGCCGCTTCGCGGCTGCGCTTACCCCGGGCTGTGCTCCGCCGCCCCTTCGGGGCTGACGCGCGAACTGCAATGTCATTTCAGAAAAATCATACTCTATCTTAATGTGGTATACTCACGACAAATTCCTAATTCCTAATTTCTAATTCCTCATTCCTCTTACGCCATAAGTTCCTTTACTCCAAGGATTTAAGTCATGAAGACCACTTTCCTCAATGGCATCCGCCATCGCCTCCCGCCAAGCGGAGAGGGCGGCGGGGCTGTGGGAGTATTCAGCCATGTTCTTGACGAGGGAATCTGGAACATCCAGCGCCTTGCGGGCCTTGTAGAGCCATGCGCTGTCCGCTTTGGTCAGAATCTCCCGCTCCTCGTATTGGCGGATGGCCTCCTCCAGAATGCAGGCGTAGGCATAGTCCTCCATGCCATCGCGATAGTTCTCCAGCCGGATACTGGGCAGGGGGCGGCCGTCTTTGTCGCAGTGGAAGAGGGAGCCGTCGCCATGGTAGACCGTCCAGCTGACCGGATTCCAATTGGTGTAGGGGCCGGATTCGATGCCCTTGTTGTCGTTCCACAGGTTTGTGAAGTAGTACAGGAAGCCGTCGGGACGGTATTTGGCGGTCATGGCGCCCATGAGGAGCCGTGACTCGATGGCGGCGTATTCCACGAACCAGTTCGCGTAGGGGTTGTGGGGCCCGCAGCAGATGTACCACCAGACATAGCGTCCCGTCTCGCGGGCGGCTCCTGCCCGCGTCGTATCAAAGACAGGGGTCAGGGGGCACCATGCATTGATGGACTTGACGACGCTGTCCATTCCGTAGCTGTGATCGTAGCTGGTGGTCATCAGCAGCACTTCGGGGAAGGCCTCGTGGAGGGCCTTCGCGCAGCGCTCCAAAATCTGGAACTGGTCACCGCCGCGTTCATCGAAGCCGTAGATGTAGGCATGCTCAAGCAAGCCCAACTCCTTCGCCTTCTCGTAGATGGGACGGATCTTGTCGATGGCGCGGGCCATCTCCCCGTCGAAGTCCTTTTCCGAAATGCCGCCGTTGAAGATGTTGAACAGGTTGAAGCATGTCAGCCTCCCCTGCTCATGGAGATAGCGCACAATGTCCCAATCCGGCGGCCCTTGGCGGTAGAGCTGGTCATAGTCGATCTGATAGTCGGCGAGGAAATCGGCGTATTCATATTTGAGCGCATCCCATTTCGGCGTGCCGGCCCCCGCCTGCTTCGGCCAGCTGGTGTGGATGGCGGTGGGCAGGGACGTGTTGGCGGGCAGCGTGAAATCGCGGACCTTGACATGCAGGTTGAAATGGATCGGCTCCGCGCCGTCCGCCTGAAGAGTCAACCGGCCCGTGTAGAGCCCCGGCTGCTGGTCCCGCGAGGCGTAGGCGCGAATCCAGAAGGACTGCGCATCATATTCCGCCACGGCGCAGCTCTTTTGGAAGTTGAGGATGGGATCCGGCCACCAGCCGATGTACTCCGGCAGATAGGGCGGACAGGCCTTCGTCTGCACATAGCCGACGATTTGCGACTGGATGCGGGCGGCAGGGAACACATAGCCTTCGGCGGAGTGGAGGTCCTCGATGACGACAGACACGTTCTCCAGCCCTTTGCCGTTGCCCATGACGACCATCTGGAAACTCTCCCACTCGTGGCGGGCCAGGCTCAGATTGACGGTGCGCATCGGCGTCGCATCAAACGCAACATGTTTTGGCATCACTTTGACCATGGAGCTGGCGATGCCCGCCAGCATGTCCGGATTGCGGAAGCCGGCGGCCTCGCAGTCTCCCTTGAACGCGAAATAGCGGCGAATCTCCTGAAGCTCCCGCTCAATGGACTCCATGTCCACAACCACCGACTTCAGCGCATCCAGGTTTTCCAGCGGGGCGGAAAGGATCTTCAGCGGCTCCTTGACAGCATTCTGAATGCGGGCTAGCTTCTTTCCGTAATTCTCCGGAGAGGGATGCGCCCCTTTGGCGGGAAGGGCTTTGAGCTGGCCGTCGATGCGCTCCGCGAACGCCGTGTACTTCAGCTTAAGTATCTCAGTTATGTCGTTGACAAAGGCCGCCGGATAGGGGGACGCCTCCTCGCCCGGCTTAAGCAGTTGGAAGCCACTCACATAGATTTCCATGGGCCCCTTCGGGGTCGTGCTGAAGAAATGGATGATGGAGATGTCCGACCGATCAACTGTTTGCGGAAACGTCTCCAGCGGAATGACATAGCGTTTGGTATCCTGTCTCGGGAATTCATTGAAGACGAAGGACAGGCCCTGACGGAACGGCACCTTCGAGTCGGAGATGAAAATCTGGAAGGGGGCCACGTGGTCATGGGGGTTCGTGATGTCAATCACAAGTCGGTCAAAGGGCGTCCAGTCACGGACATCCGGAGCCGCCTCAAAGGCGGGCCACTGCTCCATGGGCGGTTTGTAGGCAGGCGTAGTAAAGCGCAGACTACGGCTACCCGACGTCACAAAGCGGTCGGCCAAGGTCAGTGTGTCCGTCGCCGGCGTGCGGATCGTCCATTTCGCCAATGCGTCCTGATTTGCAAACGACATCATGATGGTTTGTGCGAAAGTGCTTGATGCACAAGTAATTAGCAAGCTCAGCAAGGTTCGGTTCATGGTTTCCTTCTTTATATCATCTATATATTATCGACTCAACATCTATACAATAGTCTACGGCGGCTCCGCCATGGCATGCGTGGAACGGCATCCCGCAAAACGGCGTCACTCCACGTTCATGACCTGTTCGCGGATTCTCGCGATTTCGCCCTTCAAGGCAAGTCCCAAATTGGAGATGGTCAAATCCGCCGTCTTCGCCCCAAGGGTGTTCACCTCCCGGTTCATCTCCTGTCCGAGGAAGTCCAGATTTCGGCCCGGATCCTCTTCGCTATGCAGAAGTTCCTCGTACTGAACGAGATGGCTACGCAGGCGCACCACTTCCTCCGTGATGTCCGCCTTTTCCGCATAGAAGGCCATCTCCTTGCACAGGCGTTCGTCGTCCAACGTCAGCTCCACGCCCAAGGCGGCGATCCGCTCCTGAAGACGCTTTTTCTGCTGCTGAAGCGCCTCGTCCTCGCGGGCGGCGATTTTCTCCACCAGCTCCGCCACCATCTTCCCGCGGGACAGCAAGTCCGCCTGAAGCGCAGCCCCTTCGCGGTTGCGCATGGCGTCCAGCTCGGCCAATGCGCCGTTGAGCGCCTTCTCCGCCAGTGCCTTCAGCACCGTCGCCGGCGCATCATCCGTCGCTTTGATGACGCCTGGAACCGTCAGAAGATCCTGAATGGTCGGCTCATTGGAGGAGAGGCCGCATTCCGTCGCCATGTCCCGCAGCGCCCGCGCCACATGCTGTGCCATGGCAATGTCAATGCAGGCCGTACCGTCTCGGGCTTCCTGGCTAAGCTGATACGTCAACATGATGGTCAAGCTGCCGCGGGACAGCTGCCGCTGCACAATCCGCCGCAGTTCCGGCTCCAGCATGTTCAGCTCCTTTGGCATGACAAAGCGCATGTCCACCTGCTTCCGGCTGTTCACCGCCGAAATCTCCACCGTGACCTGATTGCCTTCGCTGGCGGCGGTCGCCCGCCCGTATCCTGTCATGCTTTTCATTCTGTGTCCCTCACCCTTTGCGTTTCAGCCATGAAAATCCGTTGAAGCCATGCTTTCGCAGTCGCCGTCCATGAAACTTGCCATACCATATATACCATATAATATATAGGACATTCCAAAAAGCAAGAACCCAACAGGCATTTCCTTGAAATTCATCCACAGCTTGCCATCAGTTACAGCGGCTAAACGTTTCCAATTATTCTGCATGTCCTATGAATCATGAACAATCTTTATAGGGGAATATTGCAATTATAAGGGTGGAAAGAATGAACTGGCAACCAGCACTTTCGCCCAAAACGGCGCATCCGTGAAGGCACCCTGCCAGTCCACGTGAGCGAAGCGGATTCCATCGTCGGCAAGTCGACAGAAGACGAGAAGTCTAGCTAGAAGAGCTAGAAAACCTAGATGTTCCAGCCACTCTAGAAAGTCGTAAGTAACTTATTATCAATAAGTTATCCTAAAAACAAAGTTAAACCAGTTCTTTGTTTGTAATATATTGTGTATAAGAGTTTTATGTAAATTGCATAATTAACCCAGTGGGTGAGAGTCGCATGAATTGTGCGACTGAAAGTTTTAAGCCGCTTTGGCGGCGACAGGATAATAGCCGTGGGTGGAGCGAAGCGTAACCCACGGGCAGGCAGAAACATACATATTTGGAACCACGTAGTGGTGGCAGGATAATAGCCGTGGGTGGAGCGAAGCGTAACCCACGGACAAGCAGAAACATACATATTTGAAACCACGTAGTGGTGGCAGGAAATCTGTTCGTGGGTTTCGCTTCGCTCCACCCACGTCAGGCTCCTGTCACCGCTTCGCGGTTCTATAGCTCTAACTTTCTCGTGCACCGTGGGTTACGCTTACGCCTACGGTGTTGCGCTTACCCACGGCTAATATCCTGCCGCCGCCAAAGCGGCTCTTCTTTTTCAGCATGCCTCGCCTTCTGCCGCCATAGCCTTTTCCGCACATTTTGATGACTGGGGTAGAGAGATCGATTCAGCATGATGATTTGCATGGAAGATAAATCCAACTGCTATTTTTAGGGTTATAGAATCGGCAGCAGAATAAGGGGTGACAATTATCTACAGCAGGGTCTGCTGAATGGGGCCGGAAGGTTTGTCCAATGGCTTCAGGCCGAAGCGCCGTTCCGCCTTGGCGGTCACCACACGGCCGGCTGGAGTCCGCAGCAGATAGCCCTCCTGAATCAGATAGGGCTCGTAGACATCCTCCAATGTGCCCTCCTCCTCGCCAACGGCCACCGCCAAACTCTTTAGTCCGACGGGACGCCCTTTGAATTTGATGATGAGGGCCTCCAAAATCCGATTGTCCATTTCATCCAGACCGTCCGCATCGATGTCCAACATGGTCAGCGCCTCGTCCGCCACCTTGCCGCCCACCACCTGCTGGCCTCTGACTTGGGAGAAGTCCCTGACCCAGCGGATCAGGTTGTTGGCGATGCGGGGCGTTCCGCGGCTGCGGCGGGCGATCTCTCTGAGCCCATCCTCCTCCGCCTGAACGTTAAGCACTCTGGCGCTGCGTTTTAGGATATTGACCAAATCCTCCACGCTGTAATAGTCCAGCCGACAGGTCATGGTGAAACGAGAGCGCAGCGGCGAAGTCAGCATGCCCTGCCTCGTCGTGGCGCCAATCAGACAGAATTTGGGCAGATTCAGGCGGACGGAACGGGCTCCGACCCCCTGCTCCAGCATGATGTCAATGACAAAATCCTCCATGGCGCTGTAGAGATACTCCTCAATCTGCCGTGGCATGCGGTGGATTTCATCGATGAAGAGCACATCCCCTTCATTCAACCCCGTCAAAAGCCCCGCCAAGTCCCCCGGCTTCTCAATCACAGGACCACTGGTGGACTTGATGCCGGCACCCCTTGTGTTGGCGATGATATTGGCCAGGGTGGTCTTCCCAAGGCCAGGTGGTCCGCACAGCAGAATATGGGCCAACGGCTCCTGACGGCTTCGGGACGCCTCCACCATGATTTTCAGGCGCTCCTTCACCCGCTCCTGCCCTGGAAAATCTTCAAATACCTGAGGCCGAATGGTTTGCTCAAAACCTTCCTCACGGGCGTTCAATTCGGATGTGATGAATCGTTCCGCCAAAACGTCCGCCTCCTTTCATCAGCTGTTCATCATGGCGAGGGCCTTGCGAATCAGATTCTCCGCCGTGATGCCCTTGCCATCGGCGGACTCCGCTATCCGCTCCACCGTGCGGCAGGCCAGTTCCCGCTTGTATCCCAAGGTCTCCAACGCGTTGATGGCATCCTGCTCTTCCATCGTGTGCTTCTTCTCCCCTGGGCTCCCTGCGCCTGCGGCCAACGTGAAGCCCGCGCCGGGGAACAGCTGCTCCAGCTTGTCCCCCAACTCCACGACCATGCGCTCCGCCGTCTTCTTGCCGATGCCGTTGATTTTGCCAATGGCCTTCAGGTCCTTGTTCTTCACGGCGGCGCAAAGCCCCTCGACGGACATGCAGCTGAGCACATTCAACGCCAGTCGGGGGCCGACGCCAGGCACGCTGACAATCAGAAGGCGGAACAGCGCCCGCTCCTCCTTGCTGGCAAAGCCATAGAGCTGCATGGCATCCTCCCGTACCTGAAGATGAGTGTACAACAGCACCTCCGAACCAATGGACGGCAACCGGTCCGCCGTGCTCAACGGCACGGCCACGTCATAGCCGACCCCCTGCACATCCAAAACGATTTCCGTCAGCGAGGCCTCCGCCAGCTTTCCCTTTAATTGCGCAATCATCTCTTACTCCGGGAGTTATGAATAAAACGCAGCTCCTTCAATAGATGCGGATCAAGGTGACGAGCACCCCCTGAATCTCCAATTCGTCCATCGGGACGTAACGGGACTGGAAATCCGGATTGGCGGGGCGAAGCTCCCACATGTCACCGTCCCGATAGAGGGACTTCACCGTGGTCTCGCCATCCACCATGGCGACCACCACGTCCTTCTCTTTGGCCTGCGCCGTCTGGCGGGCGATGATGATGTCGCCGTTCAGGATGCCCAGATCCCGCATGCTTTCTCCAAAGACCCGCAGCGCAAACAGCTTTTCCCTCGCCATTTGCCGTGGCAGCATGGAGGAGTCCAGCATCAGATGGCGCTCCACATGCTCCTCCGCCAGGAAGGGGACGCCCGCGCTGATGGAACCCAGAAGCGGAATCTTCAGGGAGAGGGAGAAATTGCGGGGGTGCCGAGTCTGAGCCAAAGCCAGACTGCGGGCCTTAGAGCTGCGCCGCACAAAGCCTTTGTGCTGCAGCGCCCGCACATGGGCAAACGCCGTGGCCGCCTTGATGTTGAAATTCCCGCTGATCTCGCTGATGGTGGGGGCCATCCCCTCCCGCTTGCTGAAATCCGAAATGAAATCCAGAATCTCCTGCTGTTTGTCCGTCAATCCTTTCATCTGTCCTCCTGCCTTTCTGGGCAATCTGTTGGAAATGGGCTAGTTGATTTTATAACACAGATTCAAAGTCAACAAACATATAATAGCATATTTTTTTACATATGCAAATTTGTTTTAGCCTGTTTTTTTCCAGCCGGATGTTTTTTAGTCCAAAAAACTGCCGTCAAACCGCGATTTCACTGCCTTGCAGAATCCATACAGCATGGATTCTGCAAGACCTTATGTCCTGCCGGAACAGGCTAATTGGCGTGAAGCGTTTCCACTAGAGCATGGAGGCCGATGGCATTGGAGGCTTTGAGATAAACCCATGTCCCCGGCGAGAGAAGCGATGGCATGATTTTTGCAAGTTGTTGTACATCAACAACATGCGTAATGCCGTGCTTTCGGGAGGGCGCTTCCATCAGCGGCCCCACCGTCACCAGCTTCGCATGGGGAAGACTTTTGGCGGCGAAGGAAAGTATCTCGTCATGGGCGCGGTTTCCATGGGCGCCCAACTCCCGCATATCCCCCAAAATGACCAGCTGTCGGGCGGCCGCACTGATGTCACCAAACCAGCGGATCCCCGCCCGCATGCTGTCCGGACTGGCATTGTAAGCATCGTTGACCCAATGAATTCCGTCTTTTTCGACCACGTTCATGCGTTTGCCGGGCAAGGTGCATTCCGCCAGACCGGCGGCGATTTCCGCCATGGTCACGCCTTTGTCCAGCCCCACCGCCGCGGCGGCCGCCGCGTTGACGGCCTGATGGGCGCCGCCAATGCCCCACACGAACTCACAGGATTCCCCCGTGGCCTTGCGGACCAGCCGCACCTTGTAGCCGCCGTCGCAGGGTCCCAAATAGACGCCGCGGACATCCGCCTCCTCACCGTCGCCAAAGGTGACCACGGGACGACGGCCCGCCTTTCGGCGCAACAGCCACGACGCATGGGTCTTGGCGGGTAGATAGACGGTAGCGTCGTCAGGACAAGCACTTAGCAAATCGCCTTTTTCGCGGGCGACCCCTTCAAAATTCCCAAAGAACTCCAGATGGGAGGAGCCGATGCAGGTGATCAGCGCATTGTCCGGAGCAGCCACGGCGGCCAAACCCCGAATCTCCCCGGGGTGATTGGTTCCGATTTCCAACACCATCTGGCGGGTGGCCTCCGTAATGCCCAACAAGGTCCGCGGCACTCCAAAATGGTTGTTGAAATTCCCTTCGGTCTTCAGCACCTGATCCGCTTTGGCAAAATGTCGCGAGAAGACGGCGGCCAAACATTCTTTCGTGCTGGTCTTGCCGCAGCTTCCCGTGATCGCCAGCAGGTTCATGCGCCCTTTGAAGCGGCAGCGGTGAGCATGGGCCAGGCTCTGGAAGGCCCGCAGGCTGTCTCCCACCAGCAGACAGCCGCAATGGCGGGCTCTCATCTCCGTCAGCGTCTCTCCATCCGGCGGCGTCTGCAGACAGACGGCCGCCGCCCCGTTGCGGACGGCGCTGGCCACGTAACGGTGACCGTCTGTGATTTCCCCGACAATGGCCATGAAAAGGCTCTGCGGGAGAAGCTTGCGGCTGTCGTCCTGAATGCAGGCGATGCCCGCGCTGTCGTCCGGAGGAGGCAGCAGCCATTGTCCGCCGGTGGCCGCCGTCAGCTCATCCCATGTGAAAAGCGGTTTCCGTCCCATTGTCGTTCCTTTCATCATTTATGACGATTCAAAACCCGTTAACTCCACAGAACACACGAAATCATGTCGCGTTCTGCCACGTCATTCGTGGTAGTCTGGATTGATGACCATCAGCCAGCGGCGGTAGAGGGCCGCCAGCTCTGGCAGGCCATTGGCGTCGCAGATGGCGGCCGCATGGGCGAGGGTGGTGCCGTCGGGGTCATCCTCCATGCCTCCCGCCTTCAGACAGGAGGCCATGGCCTCTTGGGCCTCAGGGTATTTCCCCTGTTTGAAGCAGACCCACGCCAAACTGTCCAAATAGGCGGCGGAGTCCGGCCGCTGCAGCAGGGCCTTTCGGATAAGTTCCTCCGCATAAACAAGTTCGCGGTCATGGTCGCAGAGGACATAGCCAAGGGAATTGGCGGTGTCAGGGGCATCGGGAGCCAATTTGTAGGCGACCCGCAGCTTGTCGATGGCCTCGTCCACCTTGCCCATCAGCTCGCAGATGGTGGCGTAGGTCAGATAGAAGCCGGCGTTGGCCAGCTGGCTGTCTCCATGCTCCATGGCCAGTTTCTCCACCTTGCCCAACAGCCCATAGGCGGCCTCCAAATTGCCGGCGGCCTTTTCAAGATACGCCTTCAGAAGCAACGCCTGAGGGGGCAGATTCTGGATATGATTGAGCAGAAGCAACCCGTGCTGCGGTCGGCCAGCGGAGAGCAGAAGTCGCGCCAGCTGAAGACGATAGAACAGATTCTGCGGTTCCTGGACCACCAGTCGGCTTTGGCTTTCGATGGCGTCGTCCAGGAGGTCATGCTTTTCGAAGAAGGCAACCGCCTCCTGCAGCAGCACGGGATGGAGTTCGCCGCTGTTGGCCAGCAGGTCGTTGATGACCTTCTGCAGTTCGGCATGGCGTCCAAGTGCCTGCAGCGTCTTGATTTGGCAAAGGGCATAGACTTCATATTCCGCCAGCGGATGGGGGGACGCCACCATGCGGAGGACCTCCTCCAGCAGTGTCCATTGCTTCTCCTGCTCGCAGAGGCGGGCGAACTCCTGAAGTTGCTCCGGAGCGGTGTCCTTCCAATAGTCGGCGGAACTGGCCAGCTCCTCCAAGAGCTTCCGACAATGGCGGAAATAGCGGTTGGCCGTTCGTGGGAAGGATGTGTTGACGCCCCATGTCCAATAGAGCCGGGCCTGAGCCAATTTCAGCATGCCCAGATTCTCGCCATCAGCCTTTTTGTCCAAGGCGACGGCCTTCTTCAGCAGCTTCTCCGACTCACGGAAACGCCTCGCCTCGCAAAGGAACTGGGCCTGCATCAGATGGGACTTCACCCCCTTGGGGCAATAGGCCTTCATGAAGTCCTGCAGATGCTCAATGGCCTGCGTCAGCTGGGACGTGGAGCGCAGCAGCTCGCAATAGAACAGCTGGTGCAGCTCGCTGTCCGGATGCCGACGGGCCAACGGCTCCATCAGCTCCAGGGCCTTTGCATGCTGCCCCGCTGAGATAAATGGCATAATTGCCTGAACCACAGGAACTTCCGCATCTGGAAGCAAATCCGCCGCCTTCAGCAACTGGCGGGCAAAATCCTCCTGGCTGCATGGCGGCGTCTCATGGGAGAGGAAAACCCCGTAGGCATATTCCGCCCAGGCCCGTGCCTCCTTGGCCTCTAAAGCGGAAAGGCACAGACTCCATGAGTCCGTGCCTTGTCCTGAATTCGCGGCATTCGCCATCTCCGCAGAAACTCCCGTCACCCAACCGGCAAGAATCAAGATGATGCAGGCAAGGGTGGATTTCATGTCACTGCCAGGGAATGTTTCCGCGAATCGAAAAATCACTTCTTCTTATGGCGCATCGCCTTCAACTGCTTCCGGCGCTTATGCTTCGCGATCTTCTTTCTGCGTTTCTTCTTGACGGATCCCATGTTTCGTTTCCTGTTTTGAGCGTTGGCGTTCGATGGACAAAAGCCAGGTTACTCACCTGTAAAAATGTATCATATAATGTATTCTGCCAGATGATTTTTGCAACTCATCACCTCACATTTTGTCGCCAACCGCCATGGAATCCACGGAATCCCCCGCGTTGGCCATGGCCTGCGCCCCGCTCTAATTCGCTTTTCGCTTCATGTGACGAGGGACGAGGGACGGGAGACGCGAGACGCGAGACGCGAGACGGGAGACTTATAAATCACTGACAAACCGTTACTTCCACTCTTCGCTTTCCACTCTTTTCACTTTTCTTGTCTCACGTCTCGCGTCTCACGTCCCAATCTATAGTCATAAATCATTGTAGCATAATATATTATGATTATAATGCAATATTTTTACTGTCTCATTCGTTAAAACCCTTTGACATCCACGAGGAGGCCGCAGATTGCGGATAGCGGGTGGTGAAGGCATTCCACTGTTCGGTTGTCAGGCGACCACGGCAGCCGTTCAAATGGCAATGAATCAGAAATTTTCCCCCATTGCTCAGCTCCTCCGATTCCAGCGCCTTCATGGCCTCGTCATAGAAGGTAGTGGAATAGGCGGCCATGGCCAGAACAAGGTTCAGTCCCTCTTGGATGGCCTTCCGCCCTTTCAGCTCCAATAGCTTCCCGTGCAGGAACTTCCATGCCTCCGCCTCCGGTTTGACGGCCCATTTTGCCATGGCCTGATGCCGATGGCTGAAGGTGATGCCCTCCGGCAGGTCAAACGGCTCCTGATCGCCCTGACGAGCACGGAGAACCAACATGTCCACCAGAACATCCCGAACATAGTCATCGGCGATGGGCGTCGGCCATTGCTCATAGTCGCCATTGGTCTTCTGCAACACCTTGACAAGCTGGTCGATGGAAGGGGCTCCTCCCATGGCAAGGAAGCGGACGGCAATCTCCTTAGGCGTGTGACCCCCTTGTGCCGCAACATGTTCCAGCGTTTCTTTCAGGCCGGGCATCCGCCGCACGATGGCCGTCACCAACGCCGTGCATGCCACCGCCTCTGGACTTTCGCCGTCGTTCAACACCGCCGTCAGCTTCGCCAAATCCTCCTCGGTCAGTTCCCCTTCCTGCCAAAGGATGCGGTTCACCTTGTCCACCGACGCCTGCTCCTGAATGCGCTCCTCCATGGTGAGAGGCTTGACGGGAGCGGCATGGACCTCCTCCCGCAGTTTGTTTGTGAACAGTTGCAGCAGCGCATCGAGCCCCTTGCATTCCTCCCTCTGCTCCGGCGTCATTCGCCTCCAGTTGTTGTGGAGGTACGTCCCGATGGTCAGCCGCGCCAAGTACCCCAGTTCCTCCGACCGCAAGCTCGCCATGGCCTCGTCAAAGAACAGCCTTGAATAAGCGGACAGCGCAAAGACCCATGCCATCCGTTGCGGATTAAGCGGGCCGCCTTTCATCGTCTTCATCTGTGAGCAAGCGAAGTCCCATTCCTCCGCCTCCGGCTTGATGGCCAATTCCGCCATTGCCTTGTGACGAGGTTCGAACCCGATTCCCTCCGGCAGGGCGAAGGGCTTTTTGTCCACCTGCCGAGCCCGATGGAGCATCATGGCCACCAGAATATCGATGCAGGCGTCATCCGCCGTGTAAATGCTGCTGCGATGATATTGCAGTTTTGCATCCTGAAGGGCCTGGGTGACGCGCTCAATCGTCAGCGGCTCGCCCATGGCAAGGAAAAATCCTGCAATCTCCTTTGGCATGTAGTTTCGTGTGGCGGCGGTGGTGGTCAGCATGTCCTTCAGGCCCGGAGCGTTCCGTGCGATGGCCACCTCCAACGCCTTGCAAACCACATGATAGTGTCCCTCGTAAGCCAAAGCCGCCTGAATCATCTTCAGCTCGTCCTCCGTCACCGCCCCATCTTTCCAAAGAAGCGCGGACATCTTTTCGTATTCGACCTTATCGTTGGGCGTCATCGGAAGTTCCTTGCCAAACACAAGGCAGACAAGCAACATCGCCATAAGGCAAAACAGCTTTTTCATGGACAGCTCCTTTCGTTGTTGTGTAACATCCTTATAACAAGCAACTTACGTAATAAAACCTCATGCCCCCAAAATTGCTAATAATTTACCCCCCCGAAAAATGGATTGTCAAGGGGCCTCTCACAACAATTTTCCCCAAAAAGCCATTGCTCTATGTGTGACGAGAGACGAGAGATGCGAGACGAGAGATGCGGCCCGAAAAGCGGGAAACGAAAAAACGCACACAGAGGGGCCTAGAAGGGCCATGTTGCAAAGCGGGTATTAATATACCACAAAGGATGCAAAATCAAAGGAAGGGCCACTACAACGCACGCAAAGGGCATATCGCCTCTCAAAAAGGGGTGCACGAACGTCCTTCGCGCACATTTTCGGCTGCGCCTCCAGACGGCCCGAAACGGCCCGTCGTCAACAGCGACTATTGGACGCTGACGGGCTTTGCCGCCGGCATTTTGGGCTTCAAGGCGTCACGGAATTCATTGACGCTGTTGCACAGCGCCCTGGCGATCTGCTCCTGATAGCGGATCTGCTGAAGCTTCGCCCGCTCCGACGGATTGGAGATGAAGCCCATCTCCACCAGCATGGCGGGAACGGCGTTGTCCTTCAGCACCACATAGCGCATGCGACGGGAACCCCGGTCCGCTCCGTGGCAAAGCCCTTTGAGCTGCCGCTGGGCCAAATAGCCCAAAAGGGTGTTCTCCTTGTCCACCGCCGTGGCGGCGCAGGCGGCCTTGGCCACCACATTGTCCCGCGTGGGCGGCATCCCCAACGGCGTCGCCGTGTAGACTTCGATGCCCGACGCGGACGTGGCCTCCGCCGCGTTGCAATGGAGGCTGATGAACAAATCCGCCCGGTTCTTCTGACTCAGTTTGGCCCGCTCGTCCAGCTCGATGAACACATCGGTGTTTCGGGTCATGGAGACGGTGTAGCCGGCATCCTTCAGCTTGCTCGCCAGCCGATTGGCGACCTGAAGGCTGATGTCCTTCTCCAGCACATTGGCGGAGGAGGCCCCCACATCCTTCCCCCCATGGCCCGGATCGATGAGAATATTCTTTATCTTTCTGCGCGGCAATGACATAGAACTTAAGATAGGATGCAGGGTAATCAGAAAATCCGCTTTGGACATCAAGGGGCCGACTTTGGCGGAGGTGACCGCGAAGCCCATGTAGACCAGCACCTTGTTGACCTTCAGCTCCCGGCTGCCCATGGTGAACTCCAATGTGGTGTATTTGGAGCTGAGGATGATGTTGGCGCCGGCCACCTTGTAGTTCATGCCATAGAAGGTGGCCACATCCCGCAGGACCAGAAACTCCCGCTTGTTGATTGTCACCATCCGAATGGTCTTCTTGCCGGCGGGTGGCTTGGCCGCATTCGCCGTCGGCTTGGGGGTAGGTTTCGCGGCCGGTTTTGCGGCGGGTTTTGCAGCCGGTTTCGCGACAGGCTTTGCCACGGGTCTGGCCACCGGTCTGGCGACGGGGTTGGCCGCTGGCTTCGCAACGGGTCTGGCGGCGTGACGGATTGGCGCCGTCGGCCCAGCCCCATAGGCGGTCAACACGCCAGCCAGCAGCCAGCAGAGGGCTGCGGCAGTGAATCGTGAAACATGGCTTGTGGCTTCAGCCCGCGACATCTGGCACCATGTCCGCCTTCACTGTGAATGTTTTGACCTCCGGCGTGTCCGGCAGCCGGTACATCACATCCAACATCACTTTCTCCAAGATGCTGCGCAGACCGCGGGCGCCGGTGCCCTTGGCCAATGCCAAATCCGCAATCTTGTCCAAGGCCTTCGGCTCAAAGGACAACTCCACGTCGTTCATGCCCAGAAGTGCTTGATACTGTTTCGTTAACGCATTTTTCGGCCCCGTCAGGATGGCAATGAGATCGTCCCGCGTCAAATCCTGCAGCGCCGCGATGACGGGAAGACGTCCCACAAATTCAGGGATGATGCCGAATTTCATCAGATCCTCCGGCTCCGTGAAGGCCAGAATGTCCCGTCGCTTTTCGGAAAGGGAGATTTCGTCCTTGCCCAATTTCCGTCCAAAGCCCAAGACGGTCTTGCCCATGCGGTGCTGAATGATCTGATCCAGCCCCACGAAGGCACCCGCGCAGATGAAGAGGATGTTGGTGGTGTCCAGATGGATATACTCCGCGTCCGGATGCTTGCGGCCGCCTTTGGGCGGAATATTGGCCACCGTCCCCTCCAAAATCTTCAGCAGCGCCTGCTGGACGCCTTCGCCAGAGACATCGCGGGTGATGGACACATTGTCGGAGCGTTTGGCGATTTTGTCGATTTCATCGATGTAGACGATGCCCATGCGGGCCTTGTCCAAATCGTAGTCCGCCGCCTGAACCAACCGCAGCAGGATGTTCTCCACGTCTTCGCCCACGTAGCCTGCCTCCGTCAGCGTCGTGGCGTCCGAAATGGCGAAGGGGACATTCAGCTTTTTGGCCAACGTCCTGGCCAGCAGGGTCTTGCCGGAGCCCGTGGGGCCGATGAGCAGCACATTGCTCTTCTCAATCTCCACATCATCCGCCTTCACTTCATGGCGCAGGCGGCTGTAATGGTTGTAGACGGCGACGGACAGAACCCGCTTAACCTCCTCTTGCCCAATCACATAGTCGTCCAGAAACGCTTTCAGCTCGCTGGGTTTGACCAACTCTGGAAGGGGCGGTGTCTTCTTTTTGCCGCCCTTGCCCGACAAGGCCGGGTCTCCCTCCGTCACATTATTGAGAGAATTGAGGTCCACTCCTTTGAAATAGACTTCATACATGTCATGCACACAGTGCAGGCAGATGCGCACATTGCCCCGCCCCTCGATAAGGGGAAGAAACGGCTCATCCGGAGCGCCGCAGAAACTGCAGACCGCCCCGTCATTGTTCTTGCCTTTGGTCATGGATGGTGACTCTCCCTCGGGAATCGCTTAAATCAGGGTGGGCTCGGCGGGCTTCTTGTGCTCGCGAGGAGTCAGAACTCCATCAACCAGACCATAGTCCTTGGCCTCCGCCGCGGACATGATGAAATCCCGTTCGCTGTCTTTGCGAAGCTCGTCAACGGGCTTTCCCGTGTGCTTGGAAAGGATTTCGTACAGGATGGTGCGCAGCCGCAGAATCTCCTGGGCATGGATGTCAATGTCCGCCGCCGTGCCTTCGCAGCCGCCGGAGGGCTGATGGATGAGGATGCGGGCGTTGGGCAGCGCAAAGCGCTTGCCGGGGGCGCCCGCCGTCAGCAGCACGGCGCCCATGCTGGCCGCCTGTCCCATGCAATAGGTGCGGACATCGCAGCTGAGCATCTGCATGGTGTCGTAGATGGCCAGGCCGGCGGTCACGCTGCCGCCGGGGCTGTTGATGTAGAGATCGATGTCCTTTTTGGGGTCTTCGCTCTGGAGGAACAGCATTTGGGCGATGAGCAGATTGGCCACCTGGTCGTCCACCGGCGTCCCCAACATGATGATGCGGTCCTTGAGCAGACGTGAATAGATGTCATACTGCCGTTCTCCACGCCCGGTCTGCTCGATCACAAAGGGCATGTACAGATTGTCGCGAATGGTTGTCTTTTCCACGTTTGCTCCTACTTCCGTTCCGTCAGGCCTGGACATCCGTGATGTTCGCCAGCTCCACCAGCCGCTTCACCGTCTTGCGCAGACGCATGTCTTCATAGATTTCGGTCAGACGACCGCTCTTCTGAAGCTCCTGAACCGCCTGTTCCGGCTTCTTGCCCTCCATGTGGGCAAGATAGTTGATGACGCCAGTCATCTCTTCAGGGGCGACCTGAATGTTCTCCGCATCCGCAAGTCTCATGAGCATATAGGTGCGGCGCAAGGTCATGGTGGCGGCCTTCGTCGCCTGGTCGTTGTACTCCACGCCACGCTCGCGGATTTCCTCCGGCTTCGCGCCGCGGGCGGCCTCCCGATTCCAGATCTCCTTCAGATTGGCCTCCACCTGAGCATGCAGGATGGACGGCGGCAGCTCGAAATTCTGCCCTGCCAGCAACTGGCTGATGACGCTTTCGGCCACTTGGCTCTCCGCCTCCTGGCTGTTGCGAGTCTCCAGACTCTTCCGAATCCGGTCCTTCAGCTCCTCCTCCGTCTTGACGCCTGCCCGCTCCAACGCCTTTTCGTCAAGGGCGGGAATGTTCTTTCCATGGACCTCAATGAGCTCCACATGGTAGGTCAAGGTACGTCCCGCCAGCGCGGCCACGTTATGGTTCGCGGGATAGCTGACCTGCACATCCTTCGCGTCGCCGGCGGACATGCCCGCGATGGCCACGCTGATGCCCGGGAAGCGTTCCGGCTCCCGCAGGAAGAGCCAGCTGTTGCTGCCTTCCAGCGCCATCTTCACTTCGTCCGTCAGCTCCACGCCCTCCGGACATTCCGCTTTGTAATTGACTTTCACCAAGTCATTTGCGGCGGCGGGGCGGTCAATCTTCTCGTAAGACGCCATCTGCTCAAGCCATCCGCGAATGGAGTCGGCCACATCGTCGTCGCTGACGGTCTTGACCGTCCGCGTCACTTTGATGCCCTTGTATTCGGGAATGATGAACACGGGAGCGGTCTCGCATGTGACGGAGAACTCCAGCGGCTCGCCGGACTTGAACGCCGCTGGCTGGTCTCCCTCGAATTTCGGGCTGGTGGCCAGTCTCAGGTCCTTCACGGCCTCTCGAATTCCCGCATTGACGGCTCGGTCAAGGCTCTCCGACTGAATCTCCTTGGCAAAGTGGCTGGTCAGGACGTTCGCCGGAATCTTTCCTGAACGGAAACCCGGCAACTTCACCTGGTTGCCCACGTCACGGATAGTCTGCTTGTAGATCCGCTGGGTCATCTCGGCGGGCACGGTAATCTTAAGGGTCTGGCAGCAAGGGGCGGTTTCCTCCCTTGTCACCTGAATCACTGCGTTTGTGTTTTCCACGGTTAATCCTCGGCAATCTCGTCAGTTATCAAATGAAAACAGTTCCATATGCAAATGGCGAACCCGAAATGCATAGACGATTAATATATTCCTGCCCTCTCATAAATCCAATGACAAGGCACAGGAACCGCTAAATTTCCTCTGTGCAAGCCATCCTCCGCGATGAATGGTCTGCGGCTCTTCAGATTCCGCTTTGTGCATCTTATGGATTTGGAGAAAGCCGCGCATCTCCAGAGGCGATCCATTTAAAAGTCATAACTTATTGCATAAGAGTAACTTATCATATAATTTGCAAACAGCGTCCGTGCAGGCCTCTTGGCTGAAGCGGGCGGCCCGCTGGCGGGCGGCGGCCTCCTGTTGCCGTCGTCGAGTCTCATCCCGCCACGAAAGAATGGCGGCGGCAAGAGCGGCGGGCGTCGGTTCCGTCAACGTGGCGGCGGCGCAGCCTTCAAGGACAAAGGAGTGGCCGGCGCCGCGCGTGGCCACCACGGGCCGTCCCATGGCCATGGCCTCCACCAGAACCCGCCCAAAGGGCTCGTCGTCGGAGCAGGAGCACAGCAGGTCGGCGGCGGCGATCCACGGCAGCGCCGCGCCGTCGTCGGCCACCAGCGCCACGGCGTCCTCCAAATGGAGCATCTGAAGGCGACTCCGCAGGCTGTCCAGAAGCTGTTCCCCGGCCCCGTCCCGCAGCCGCCCTTTGATAACCGCCTTGATATCAGAATCTTGGCGATGCGCCTCCGCCATGGCGTCCAAAAAGAGGCCATGTCGTTTCCATTTCACAAAATCCGCCGCCTGAATGACCGTGAAAGCAGAGGTAAACGGAAGGGTGGCCGGCGAAACCGACCGAATGGCCTCCAGCGGAAGACCGTTCGGAATGAGATGACAACGGTCGGACGGCAGAACCCGCCCCCATTTGGCCGCCACCGCATCCGAAATGGCGATGACCTGGAGGCGCCGTTGGCGGGCCATGACGGGAAGCAGCAGTTTCGGAATGCGGATGTCCCTGTCATGCAAAATGATAGGACAGTCTGGCAGGGATTTGGGCAGAAGCAGCCACGGCCGAAAGCCATTCAGCTGGACCACATCCGGCTGAAATTCATGCAACACCTTATCCAGCAATGGATTCCAAATGCTTCGGTCATGATGCAGCTCCATCAGGCCAGAAACACTCCTTTGCCAATGGCGGCAGGGGGCTCCGTGGCAGGGGATGCCCAGAGCCACGGCGCGGCGCCGCAGCTCCGCCCCTGTTCCCTTCGCGGCGTCAGCGGCGTTTTCGTCATCGGCGGCGACCAGCTGAATCTCCAGATGGTGGCGTCGGCGCAAATCCTCCATCAGCCCGAGAAGACTGGCCTGGGCTCCTCCGAAAAAGGGTGCACAATCGATGAATAAGACCCGCAATGGATTCCTCCTATATAATGAATAAGGGATGGACATGTCTCTTGCTCCCTTCCGCCCGAAACGCGGGAACACAGGACATGTCTATCGTGGCGTGATGCCCTATCTACTATGTCATTTGTCTCTATGATTGCAAATGCCGTTTGCATTTTATCATTGAACAACCATATTGACACAGTGGTTTGACATCACCGCTCCCAAACGGCTTTGGGATGACATGCAAAATTTGCATGCATTTATTCATTTAACGCAATATCTCTTTCATTTCAGGAAACCATGGGGAACAAACCCTTCATTCTGCATTCGGACTATCAGCCAGGCGGGGACCAGCCGGCGGCCATTGAGGCCCTGAGCAACGGCGTCCTGTCGGGGGAACGCTATCAGACGCTGCTGGGCGTGACGGGCTCCGGCAAGACCTTCACGCTGGCCAACGTCATCGCGCGGGTTCAGCGGCCCGTTCTTGTGCTCAGCCACAACAAGACCCTGGCCGCCCAGCTCTTCAGCGAACTCAAGGGATTCTTTCCAGAGAACGCCGTGGAGTATTTCGTCAGCTACTATGACTACTATCAGCCGGAGGCGTACATTCCGCAGACGGACACCTACATCGCCAAAGACTCCTCCATCAACGACGAGCTGGAGCGGCTTCGTCTGGCGGCCACCACCTCGCTGGTGGAACGGCGGGACGTGATTGTGGTCAGCAGCGTCTCCTGCATCTACGGTTTGGGCTCGCCGGAGGAGTTCGCGGAGATGAAGGCCCAGGTGGTGCTCAATCAGGACATGGTCCGCGAGGAGCTGATGAAACAGCTGGTGGACATCCAATACACGCGGAACGACGTGGCTCCGGAGCGGGGCCAGTTCCGCGTCGCAGGGGACACGCTGGAGATACATCCCTCTAACAGAGAGGACTTTCTGCGTGTGGAGTTTTGGGGAGACACCATCGATCGCGTCACCCGCCATGACCCCGTCACGCGGGCCGTCACCGAAGAGCTGGAGGCCGCCGCCATCTTCCCCGCCAAGCACTTCGTCATGCCGCAGTCCAAGATTCAGGAGGCGCGAAAGGCGATTTTGGACGAGATGGACGAACAGGTGGCCAAATTCGAGCGCGCAAACCGGCTGGTGGAGGCCCAACGCATCTACCAACGCACCACCTATGACATGGAAATGCTGATGGAAATCGGCTACTGTCAAGGCATTGAGAACTATTCACGGCATTTGGCGGGCCGTCCCGCCGGCTCCCGCCCCGACACCCTGCTGGACTTCTTCGACGGCGAATTTCTCACCATCATCGACGAGTCCCACGTCACCCTGCCCCAACTCCATGCCATGCAGACCGCCGACCGCAACCGCAAACAGGTTCTGGTGGACAACGGTTTCCGCCTGCCCTCCGCCCTCGACAACCGGCCCCTCACCTTCGACGAATTCGAGTCCCTGCAGCACAACATGATTTTCATGTCCGCCACGCCGGGCCGCTATGAGCTCAGTCTGACCACGCCCGTGGAGCAGGTGGTGCGGCCCACGGGCCTGCTGGATCCCGTGGTGGAAGTGCGGCCGCTGGCGGGACAGGTGGACGATGTCATCCACGAGATTCGGCAATGCGCCGCCAACGGGGAGCGGGTACTGGTGACCACGTTGACGAAACGCATGGCGGAGGAGTTGTCCGAATATCTGCGCGGCATGGACTTACGCACCCGCTATCTGCATTCGGAGCTGGATGCGCTGGAGCGGGTGGACATCCTCCGCAGCCTGCGCTCCGGAGAGTTCGACTGCCTCGTGGGCATCAATCTGCTTCGTGAAGGACTGGACTTGCCTGAAGTGGCGTTGGTGGCCGTCATGGATGCGGACAAGGAGGGCTTCCTGCGGTCCGAAACCGCCTTGGTCCAGACGGCGGGCCGCGCCGCCCGCAATGAAAAGGGCCGCGTGCTTCTCTATGCGGACAACATGACGGACAGCATCAAGGCCCTTCTAAAGACCACCACTGACCGCCGCGACCGCCAGATGGCCTACAACAAGGCCCATGGCATCACGCCTAAGACAGTGCGGCGCAACGTTCAAAGCAGCCTACACCTCTATGAGGAGGCGGAGCGGGTGCAGGAGATGGTCGTCAAAGACGAAGGCGGCTACGATGTGCTGGAGACCATCCGTCAGATGGAACAGGAGATGCAGGAGGCCGCCGCCGCGCTGGAATTCGAGCGGGCCGCCATGCTGCGCGACCAGATCCGCGAGCTGAAGAAGCAGCTCTCCTGATTCCATCTTCCCTTCGTTGTGGAATCAGTCGTTGAAGAAGCCGTGGAGCGCCTCGTCCAACTTCAGATTGCTGTCGCAGATGATGAAGCCATTTGACCCAATGGCGCGGAAGCGGATGCGGGACGGCTTCATGTTCGGGAAGGCGAAATCCACAAAGGCGTGATAGCAGACACGCGTGGCATTCGTCTGAGTCCAGACGATGATCCATTTGTCGTTCTGCAAGGCCTCGATGACCAGGGCGTAGGGCGACTGACTGCTGAAGCGCTCAATGGCGAACTGCATGTCGCCCAACGACTTGCCTTCCGCAAGCTGCAGTTCGATGCTGTGCTCGACGGCGTTTTTGCCGCAGACCCAAATGCCTTTGCCCCACGCTTCGCTGTGGACGCGGGCCATGCCTTCGGCAGCGCTCCAGTGGCCATCAGCCGTGTCAAGCTCCGTGAAGTCCCCCAGCGGCAGCTCCTCATAGCGGTTGATAAACGTAACATGTTCTCCTTCAGGCTCATATAGCCACGAGATGGGAACTTTGGTGATGCGGGAGTCCGCCAGCCCCTGATAGCAGTAGGCAAGGAGGACAGAATCCTCCATGACATGGATGGCGGTGTAGCAAAACCATCCGTAGGGGCTGCCTTCCAGATTCTTCGCGTTCTGCCACGTCCTGCCTTCGTCCTTGGAGATGGCGGTGGTCAGCGGAACGCGTATGTCACCGATGCCGGCGGGCATGTGCTCATGGTCGTTCCAGACGCAAAGCAGATCACCGTTGGGCAGCCGTTTGATGGAGGCGGGAGAGAGGGGGGACTTCAGCGGCGAGCGCACAGGCGTGCTCCAGGTGTCGCCGCCGTCTTCCGAATAACTGTAGTACTGGCAGCCGCCACTGGCGCGGATGAACATGAGTAGCTTGCCGTCCTTGAGCTCGACGACGCCCGGCTCCTGCGCCGTCACACGGCGGCCGTCTTCGTCAAAGATCTTGAATTTGGACTGGCTCAGCCGCCATGTGGCGCCTGCGTCGTCCGACAGGCCGCACATGATCTCTCCTGCCCAGTCGCTTTCAGTGTCGCCTTTGACGGAATGGCGGGCCAGCGGCATGACCAGCCGGCCGTTCTTCAGCTGGATGACGCGGTCGTTGTTCAGCACGTAGTAGCCCACCGGTTCGGAAGCGGGAATGCAGACTTTGGGCTCCGACCAACTTTTGCCTTCATCGGAGGAATAGCGGATGTAGGGTAGCTCGTCGAAGTCCGTGTTGTCCCGCAGATAAAACAGGGCAATGCGGCCGTCCTGCAGCCGTAAGAGGCTGACTTCGATGACATTGCGCTTGCTTTCGTTCTTCACGACGATTTCGTAGTTGTCCGTCCAGGTCTCGCCGCCGTCGGAGGAATAACGCGCCGCCAGGTCGGCGGGGCCGTGGTCATCGCCGTCCCCTGTGTACATCCGTGTGTAGATGAACAGGATACGACCGTCCTTCAAATCCACGAACGAGCCTTCGCTGTTGCGGGCGTTGCCGGGGCCACTCTTGAGTTCAAGGCAGCGGCGCGGCAGATTCCTGTCCTGTGCGAAGAGGGACAGCGACAGACATGCGGTGGCACAGAAAAAGCCGATGGTTTTCAGACTCATACACGCTCGTATTTTGTTAATCATTCATTATAAATAGTTTATAGAAATCCATTAAAAGAACATAGGTTATTATTCAGAACCTATCCATAAAGCAATATTCATGGTCATAATTCGGCCTCGTTGGGGCCGTGAAATCAGAGGAGGCACATTCATCCCCCGGGTCTCGCCTTGCTCGACCCGGGGTTACGTAAATTAGGCCCTTTCAGGGCCTTACAGAATCCGTGCCATGGCAGGTTCACATGCCATCATGTCCCCAAAAGAGCCGCAAAGCGGCTCTTTTGAATTAACCCCGGGTTGAGCGAAGCGAAACCCGGGGGCATAGTCCACCCACAGCCTTAACGGCCCCAACGGGGCCGAATTACAGTCACAAAACCTGCTTTACAGATAGGTTCTGAATAGTTACGAACATCGTCAGAAGGAGCCGTCCTTCTGATTCCGTCTTCCTTTCGTTGTGTGGAATCAGTCGTTGAAGAAGCCGTTGAGCGTCTGGGCGATGTTCACGCCGCCGTCGCAGATGATGAATCCGTTGAGGCCAATGCCGCGGAAACGAATCCGCTTGGGCGTCTTGTCCGGAAACGCGAAGAGGACGGGATAGTGCTTGTGGACTTCCGTGGAGGAGTCCTGCGCCCAGACGACCGTCCACTGGTCGTCCAGCCAGGCTTCCGCAACGAGCGTATAGGGCTGCGTGGAGGAGAAGCGCTCGATGGCCAGATTCAAGTCGCCGAGGGTTTTACCGTCGGCAAGGGCCAGTTCGACGGCATGCTGCGTCTTGTCCTTGTCACTGACCCAAATGCCTCTGCCCCAAGACTCATCGTGGACGCGGGCGCCGTTTTCCGCCGCCGTCCATGTGCCTTCGGGAGTCTCCAATGTGGTAAAATCGCCCAAGGGCAGGTCGGCGAAGCGGTTTTTCTGCGCAGGTGCTTCCGGCGCAGGCTCATAGAGCCATGAAATCGGCACTTTGGTGATACGGGTATCCGCCAGGCCGCGGCAGCAGTAGCCGAGAAGGACGGAATCCTCCATGACATGGATGGCCGTGTAGCAGTACCAGCCTTGCGGGTTGCCTTCCAGAACCTTCACATTCTGCCACGTCCTGCCTTCGTCCTTGGAGATGGCGGTGGAAAGCGGAACACGGCGGCCGCCCAGGCTTGGCGGGATGTTTTCGTGGTCGTTCCAGACACAGAGCAAGTCGCCGTTGGGCAGGCGTTTGCAGGAGGCGGGGGAGATGGGGGACTTCAAGGGGGAGGCGACGGGGCTGCTCCATGTGTCGCCGCCGTCTTCCGAATAGCTGTAGTATTGGTAGCCACCGCTGGCGCGGATGAACATGAGCAGGCGGCTTCCATCCTTAAGTTCAACGACGGCAGGCTCTTGCGCAACGATGCGCTTGCCGTTGGCATTGTATGCCTTGAATTGGGACTGGCTCAGGCGCCACGTGGCGCCGCCGTCGTCGGAGAGGGCGCACATCAGTTCGCCGTTCCAGTCGCAGGCCTTGTCCCCCGCGACGGAATGGCGGGCCAGCGGCAGCACGATGCGTCCGCTCTTGAGCTGGACGGCGCGGTCGTTGTTCAGCACATAGTAGCCGACTGGGTCAGGATCGGTGATGCAGACTTTGGGCTCCGTCCAGGTCTTGCCTTCGTCGGAGGAGAAGCGGACATAGGGCAGTTCGTCGAAGTCCGTGTTGTCCCGCAGATAGAAGAAGGCGATGCGGCCGTCCTGAAGGCGCAGCAGACTGACGGAGATGACGTTGCGCTTGCCTTCGTTCTTCACGATGATTTCGTCTTTCTGCGTCCAGGTCTCGCCGCCGTCGGAGGAATAGCGCGCCGCCAGGTCGGCGGAGCCGTGGTCGTCGCCATTGTTGCTGTTCATGCGGGTGAAGATGAACATGATGCGGCCGTCCTTCAAGTCGATGAAGGCGCCTTCGCTGTTGCGGGCGTTGCCGTCGCTTTCCTTGAGTTCAAGACAGCGGCGGGGCAGATTCCTGTCCTGTGCGAAGAGGGACAGCGACAGACATGCGGTGGCACAGAAAAGGCCAATGGATTTCAGACTCATGCGCGTTTTCCTTTTGTTAATCATTCATTATAAACAGGTTACAAAAAACAATCAAAAACATCATCAGAAAAAATGATTCTCCTGATTCCGTCTTCCCATCGTTGTGGAATCAGTCATTGAAGAAACTGTTGAGTGTCTGGTTGACATTCAAGCCGCCGTCGCAGATGATGAATCCGTTGGGGCCGATGCCGCGGAAACGAATCCGCTTGGGCGACTTGTCCGAAAACGCGAAGAAGACGGGATAGTGCTTGTAGTTTTCTGTGGAGGAGTCCTGCGCCCAGACGACCGTCCACTGGTCGTCCAGCCAGGCTTCCGCCAAAAGCACATAGGGCTGCGTGGAGGAGAAGCGCTCGATGGCCAGATTGAGGTCGCCGAGGGTTTTGCCGTCGGCGAGAGCCAGTTCAATGGCATGCTGCGTCTTGTCCTTGCCATTGACCCAAATGCCTCTGCCCCAGTATTCATCGTGGACGCGGGCACCGTTTTCCGCCGCCGTCCATGTGCCTTCGGGAGTCTCCAATGTGGTGAAATCGCCCAAGGGCAGGTTGGCGAAGCGGTTTTGCCGTGCAGGTGCTTCCGGCTCAGGCTTATAGAGCCAGGAGAAGGGAACTTTGGTGATGCGGGCCTCCCACCCTTCTGGCGGGCAGCTGTAGCCCAGCAGGACGGAATCCTCCATGACATGGATGGCCGTGTAGCAGTACCATCCGTTGGGGTTGCCCTCCAGGTTCTTGGCCAGCTGCCAGCTCTTGCCTTCGTCCTTGGAAATGGCGGTGGAAAGCGGGCTGCGGTGGCCTTCCATGCTCGGCGGGATGCATTCGTGGTTGTTCCAGACACAGAGCAAGTCGCCATTCGGCAGCCGTTTCATGGAGGCGGGAGAGACGGGGGACTTCAAGGGAGAGGCGACTGGGCTGCTCCATGTGTCGCCGCCGTCTTCCGAATAGCTGTAGTACTGGCAGCCACCGCTGGCACGGATGAACATGAGCAGGCGGCTTCCGTCCTTATATTCAACGACGCCAGGCTCTTGTCCAATGATGCGCTTGCCGTTGGCATCGAACACCTTGAATTGGGACTGGCTCAGGCGCCACGTGGCGCCGCCGTCGTCGGAGAGGACGCACATCAGTTCAGCGTTCCAGTTCCAGGCCTTGTCTCCCGCAAGACAGTGACGGGCCAGCGGCAGCACGATACGACCGCTCTTGAGCTGGACAGCGCGGTCGTTGTTCAGCACATAGTAGCCGACGGGCTCAGCGAGGCAGCAGATGGGTTCCGTCCATGTCTTGCCTTCATCGGAGGAGAAGCGGACGTAGGGCCGTTCGTCGAAGTCCGAGTTGTCCCGCAGGTAGAAGAGAGCGATGCGTCCGTCCTGAAGGCGCAGCAGACTGGCTTCGATGACATTGCGCTTGCCTTCGTTCTTCACGATGATTTCGCATTCCTGCGTCCAGGTCTCGCCGCCGTCGGAGGAATAGCGCGCCGCCAGGTCGGCGGAGCCGTGGTCGCCGCCTTCGGTGCTATTCATGCGGGTGAAGACGAACATGATGCGGCCATCCTTCAAATCGACAAAGGAGCCTTCGCTGTTGCGGGGGTTGCCGGGGCCGCTCTTGAGTTCACAGACGCGGCGGGGGACATCAGTTCCCATGGAACACAGGGAAAGACAAGCAACTGCACAACACAATCCCATGGACTTCAGTTGCATAGAACACCTATATAATTAGCAATGAAGAGGCATGAAAGCGAAGGATTTTGAATGCATAATGTTTCATTTAATGCATAAAATCCTTCGCTTTCATCAAGGCCGCCTATTTTTTCCGTTTGGCCCAATTGCTGGGGCGGATGTAGTCCTCAGACAGCAGCGGGACGGTGGCGGCGACCTTTTGGTAGAGGTCAGCCGGCAGGGGCCCCAAAGCGGCCATCTTCGCGTTGGCCTCCAGCTGCTCCGGCGTGTCCACGCCCGTCAGGACGCTGACGTTTCCAGGCAGGGAGAACAGATAGCGCATGCACAGCTCGTGCATGGGCATGCCATAGGACTCCAGCTGGCGGCGATACGGAATCAGCTCGGGAATCTTGATGTCCTTTTCCGCCATCAGCAGCATGCCCTGAAGGTAGACGCTGCGGATGAAGATTTGGTTGTGCTTTTCCGTGAAGACCTTGTCGAAGCGGTGGTCCATGACGTTGCAAGGCACTTGGAGGCAGGAGATTTCGCTGGTGCGGTCCGCATAGGCCAACGAGTCCATGGAGACGCCCGCATCCAGAATCAGCCCCTTGTCAATCATGCTGCGGAGCTGCGGAAGATAGCACATGTCACTTTCCGTATGCATCAGCATGATCGGAATGACGGGAATCTGAAGCCGCTGCATGGAGCCGCGGATGGACTGCTCGATGAAGGCGGCGGGGTCGCCCTCCGCCGGAACGTGCTCCACCTTGCTGACAATGGTCATCTCCTTCTGGATGCCCAAGTCCTTGAGCGCCTTGCCGATGACCTCCTCGCTGTCGCCGTAGCCGGCGGCGGTGTCCAACGTGGTGATGCCGTTGTCCAACGCCTTGCGCAGAATCTCCTTGACCGTCTCATAGGACGGCTTGCCATGGGTGTTGGCGACGCCGTAGTTCATTCCAAACTGAACCGTGCCCAAAACCAGACGTGAAACCTTCATGGAATCTCTCCTTTTCTATTTGGCGGTATAGCCGCCATCCACGGGAACATTGACGCCAGTGATGTAGAGGGAGGCGTCAGAGGCCAAAAAGACAATGATGCCCTTCAGGTCCGTGGAGTTGGCCATGCGGCCCAGGAAGGTATTGGCGCTGTACTGCTGCGAGAAGCGGGTCTCGTGACGGTCCTCCTTGAATCCGCCAGGGCTAATGCAGTTCACACGTATTCCCTTGGGGCCCAAGACACTAGCGGCAAAGCGGGTGAAGTTCAAAAGACCACCCTTCTCATAGAAGTAGATGGGGGACGGATAGGGGTTGGTGTACATGTCCGTGCCGGCGTAGTTCGTGTAGTTGAGGCCGCGCATGCCCATATAGGAGCCCACGTTGATGATGGAGCCGCTGCCCCGCTTTTCCATGTCCTGAGCGGCCAGGCGGGTCAGCAGGAAGGTGGCGGTGGCATTCACATGAAGGCTTTCATCAAAGACTTCGGAGGGGATGTCCCATCCGCTGCAGGCGCAGCGGGTCACGGCGTTGTTGACCAAAATGTCAATCTTGCCGGAGCGCTCGATGATTTCGCCCATGGTCTTCTTGATGGAGTCCGCGCTGGACAGATCCAGCTCCAAAGCCGTCACGTTGGAATATTGGGACGCCTCCTGCTGGAGCTTCTCCAGATTGCGGGAGGCGATGTAGGTTTCCGCCCCCGCTTCGGAGAGGGCCTGGGTGATCTGGCGGCCGTAGAGGCCGGCGCCGCCAGTCAGCAATGCGGTTTTGCCTTTAAGCGAAAAGGATTCGAGAACGTTCATGGTGTCTTGCCTTCTTTTGAGAGAATTAGTAATTTGTAATTAGCAGTTGTGGAATTGATGGATTATTGATTTGTAATATACTGATATGCAATGAGTTACGATGATTCAGGCGGTCGTTGGAGGGGTAATGATTTGGGGTGGGAGGTATTCCACGTCGCCTGCGGCCAAATCGCCTTCAATGAGCCGAAGGAGCTTCTCCCCTGCGCGGCGGCCGATTTCCCTCATGGGCCGCTCCACGTAAGGGAAGGGGCAGCAGCCCTGTCCGAGCGTCTCGGCGGACATGTCGTAGCAGATCCACTCCACGCGATGCTCTCCGCAGCGATGGTCTGGAAAAAGATGGCCCAGAGCGCAGGCCACATAGCCATAGCAGATGATGCCCGTGTCCTGGCTGATTCGCGGCATCAGCTGCCGAATCTCCTCTTCATGGTCGAAGGAGGGGCAATACCACGAGATGTCCTGCCTGAAATTGCAGGGAGTCACCAGACAGGGGGACAGCCCCGCCTCCCGCATGGCTCTGCAATAGCCAAGAAAGCGCAGATGGGACACACGGTCGCAGGTGTCGTCGAAGTAGATGACGGATTTCATGCCGCGCTGCAGCATGTATTTGGCCTGCATGGCGCCGCCGGCGATGTCGTCGTTGTAGACCCCGGGCAGGCCAATTCCATTTAAGTATCTGTTCATCAACACGATGGGGAGGCCGTTGTTGTACATCTCCCACAGATAGGAATAGTTGCCCACGTCATCTTCTCTGGAGATGAACTCCTCGCTGCTGCTATAGACGGGCATGATGGCGATGCCGTCCACCTTGCGGCGCACAAGGCGCTGGATGCACTCCTTTTCGTTGGCGATGCTGCCGGCGGAGCTGTCGAAGGCGAGATTGAAGTCCGCGTTCCGCAAGGCGTCGTTGAGTCCGTCCAAGACCATCACGCTGCCGTTTTCCAGCACGGGATGGTCCATCAGCCGACCGTCCAAATTTGGGAAGACCCCGCCAATGATATGGGTCGTGGTGGCGGCGGCCTGTCCCTCCTCCCCCAAAACTCGATAGCCCCGTCCCACCACAGGTGTCACTAACCCCTTGACAATCAAGAGGTCAAGGCCATTGCGCACGGTGACGCGGCTGTAACCGAACTGTTGGCACAGCGTCCGCTCGCCCGGCAGATAGCTTCCCACCGGCAGGTCACCTCGAAGGATCTTCAGCTCCAGATGATCCGCCAACATCTTGTATTTGCTGTTCATTTCTCCTCACAGGAACGACGAAAATTGACATGGTTCCTATAATGTGATTTGCCAATGCCAACTTTTCAAGTCATTATCCCACATTTGGTTCCTTTTGCCCCAAAAGACAATGACCCCAACCCCGGTTCGGGAAGCGTTTCGCCGCTGATGCCAAACAGCACAAAAACGTTGCCTTGCACAAGAGTCGTCGCGAAGAGACAAGCGCACACCGTCTTCAGAAAATTCTGTTCCGATTCATCACGTTTTGACAACTATCGTCTTTGGAATCCATCCTATTCTATAACATATTTATATATATAAAAAGGACATGCCGTCTTGCCAGCCTTCGACTGATATGACATGCGCGAAGTCGCAGAGGACGGCAAACCTCCCGCCGCCATATCAATCGTTGATACGTAATAGGTTGGTAGTCAATCAGTTAAGGTGGTCACCGCTGGGGCTGACCGAAGTGGAAGGAATAGATGTCCGCGTCCCGCATCTCGAAATGGAGGATGACCTGCCGTCCCACGAGGGATTTGAGTTCGCAGCCGTTGTTCCATTTCATGATGAGATCGAGTTCGTCGCCGAAGACGGGGACGGATTCCTCCAGAGTGAAGCCAGGGATGGGATTGTTCTGTTCGTCGCGGATTTCGCAGCGGATGTCCCCCAGGCCGGATGTGGAGGCGTTCAGCAGCAGCATGACATCCCCCCACGTCTTGGAGCCGAAGGTGATGGGCTGCTGCAGTGGATTGAGGCGGTTGACGAGGCGGCAGAGATCGGGGCCGGCCATGTCATAGTGGACACCGCTGTCCGTGCCAGGCGTCAGCACGGCCTGCAGCCCTTCCTGCGCGGCCTTGGCCACTTCCTCCGCGCTGAGCACGCGGGTGACGATGGCGATTTCTGCGACTTCGCCCTTGTAGGCCTCGTTGTCGGTGGATGTGGGCGGATAGTCTTCCGCGAAACGGACGGGGCCGAGGGGCGTAATCAGATCGCCATGGCCGGCCTCGCCGCCTTCGGCCACCATCTTGCCGTTCAGATACAGCTTCATGACGCCGTCGTCGTAGGTGGCCACGATGGCCAGCGGACCGGCGCTCATGGGCACCCAGTCCGGATAGTCCGCAGGAGTGATGACCGCCTCCATTCCGTCGTAGAGGAAACGGAGGACGGGGACGTGCGGCAGCAGCTGGCCCGCCTGCATGTCGATGATGAACTTGCGTTCGCCGGCATCCTGCGAACCGCCTGCGTAGGAGGAGAAGAGGCGCCGCTGCAGGTTGTTGGCCTGCGTCTTGTCGATGGTGATGGCGAAAGTGGCCTGCTTGCCGAGATTGTCGGAGACAGGCATCGTCCAGACAACGGGATCCTCAAGCTTCAGGACGCGTCTGCCATTGCGCTCCACGATTTGATTGGGCAGTTCCGGCGCTTTGCGGGCCGCCCCGCCTTCGGGAGCCACAGTGACGGGCTTCATGGTGAAGCCGCCGCCGCTCATGGGCGCCTGCATGGAGACAAAGCCGTCCTGCCGAATGGTGAAGCGCCGCAGCTTGTCGGGATTCGGAGAGTAGTAGCCTTCGGTGGAGTAGATGGAGAGTTCGTCCGGAGCGCCTTCCAGGTCGGAATGCGTCAGCACGACGCCGCAGGCGGACATGTTGTTGCGATTCACCCACCGCTCATGCTGGATGCCGGGGCGGATGAATGCCTCGTTCCAGCGGTGGAAATGGACGCCGTCCCGGCTGGTCATGAAACCGCCGTCGGAGACGCCCGCCGGAACGTCGCCGCCCGTGTGGTCGTATTCGCTGACGCGCGCGCCGTGGAAGCGCTTCGGCAGCCCGATGTAGAAGGAGCCGTTCAGCACGTATGGATGGACGGCGTTGGTGTAGAGCTCGCAGGGGATGTCCTCCGCGCCGTATTCCAAAAACACGGGATCCGTCCAATGATAGGCGTCAGGAGAAGAACAGCATTGGACGGCGCGGCCAACGTTTGGCTGCACTTGCCGCGAATAGGACATATAGCATTTGCGCAGAGGATCATAGAAGATGGTGTTCTGCGAGTCGAAAAGGCCTTTGGTGATGACGGGATCTTCCTGCGCCCTCTTCCAGTGGATGCCGTCCGCTGAAATGAAAAGCCAGAGGCCGGTGACAACGCCGCCCAACGCCTTGTACCGCTCTTCCGGCGGGCAGTCCGGATTGGTGTCGTAGCAGGGGGAGAAGTTGTGGATGGCGTTCTCGTCCAAAAGGATGATGTTGTTTTCCTTCGAGCCGTTGTATTCGCAGAGGCCGAGTTTGGGCTTTATCCAGTGGATGCCGTCGTCGCTTTCCGCATAGCAAGTGACCTGATGGGATGGCCAGCCAGGCATCATGTCCGCCATGCCGCGATAGTACATGCGGTATTTCACACCATCATAAAGAATGGTGTGATAGGCACATACATTCCCTTCCCACGGCTCGTCATGGACGATGGAGATTTCGCAGTAGCGGGGATGGTGCAGCGTCAGTTTCGCGCCGCCATTGGTTTCACTGATGTGCTCCATGTCCCAGAGCAGTTCCGATGCGCCTTGCGCGCTCATGGCAAGCCCTGCAACGACGATGAAAGATAGGAGGGAATGTCGATTCATGGTAAAGCCTTGATAATGAGGAATTAGGAATGAGGAATGAGGAATTGTGGAAGGTGGAAGGTGGAATTAGAATTAGAAATTAGGAATGAGGAATTAGAAATTGTGGAAGGTGAAAGGTGGAATTAGAAATTATACCACATTAGGGTAGAGTATGTTTTTTGCGAAACGACATTGCAGTTCGCGCGTCAGCCCCAAAGGGGCGGCGGAGCACAGCCCGGGGTAAGCGTGGCCGCGAAGCGGCAAGCGTAACCCCGGGTATGGCAGATGGTTACGATTGTTCAAGCCCTGAAGGGGCGGCAGAAAATGACATATGCGTCAGTTAGCAGGAAGCGTCTCGCCACTGACGCCAAACAGGACGAAGCCGAGGCCTTTGGAAACCAGCTCCACGCCGCTGACGGGCTTCTCCGGCTTCGGGTTCTGCACGGCATTGTCCCACAGACGACCGCCGTCGCCTTCAATGGAAGTGGTCTTGTTCAGTTTGTAACTGGCGCGGCCATGGAGATGCCCCATATTCGCATTATACTGCATCACAACAGTTTCCGACTCGCCGTCTGCATAATGGAAGACCACATCCAGCACCTTCGTATTGTTGTGGGAGTCGGGCAGCGGGCCCGTCAGCGCGCCGAGCAGATGGACGGTTTGGAGTTTGCCGCTCATGGGCAGTTCCACCTTGTTAGGGAAGAGGGGGCCGTCAGGGAAGCTCTGCATGGCGATGGCGGCCAGCTTGCCGTCCCGCGTGGGAATCAAGAACCCGCCGCGACCGACCTTGAGTAGCCTGTCGGCCTTGAGTGGCTGGCCGACTTTCAGCGCAGCGCTGAAATCGGCGGGAAGCAGCTTATCAGTCTTTCCCTTCGGTAGATAGTTCGCCAAGGGGGACAAATCCAACGAATAGCCCTCCCTGTTTTCCTGCTTGTCCAGTTCGACCCGCTGGCGAATCATGTCATAGACGATGTCCGCATAGCGGCGGGGCGGAATCTGCTCCGCCGTGGGGCCGCCCCATGCAAGGCAGGCCGTGAGGAGATGGGCGGGGTATTGGGGAGGATAGGCGTTGCAGACATAGTCCCATGTGTGCATGGGCCACCACGATGTCCCGCTGATGCCCAGGGAATGCTCCTTTTTGGCGGTGGTCACCATGTTTTTGATGTTGCCTTCGTTATACCACGGACAGCCGATGACCTCAAAGCCCTCCTCCTGTAGGTGGCGGACTCCGCCGTAGCTTCTGCCGTCGCTATACTCCCAAAAAAGTACGACCAAGTCCTTCGGCAGGGTGGCGCGGAAGGCGCGGATGTCCCCCAGGTCCGCCGGATTCCCCCACTCCTCCTTGTCGCCGGCGCACATGCCGTCGTGCCAGATCATGGTCTTCACGTTCCGCTTCGCGAGAAAGTCATGGAGCCGCCACACGTCCCGCCGATACAGCTCCGCCATGCCAAGGGCCTTGTTCTCCGGACGCGTGGGGTAAATGACGGTGCGAGCGCAGTCGATTTCATCGTGGCCGATGTGGAAATACGTCGGCTTAAACACCTCAAGTATCTCATCCATAAGGGGTTCGATGATTTCATAGACGCGGGGGTCGCTGACATTGTAGTTGTATGGCCGCGCCGGATCCTCCGCCAGCTCCAAGTGGGCGCCGTTCTGAAAGAACCATTCGCAATGGCCGAAGAGCGCCAGTTGGGGAATCGGCTCGATGTAGTTGTCGCGGCATTCCTCCACCAGTTGGCGAAGCTGCGCTTTGGAGGGATAGGGCTCCTTCCTGCCCTTCCACAGCTCCGGAACTGTCTCCCATTGGCCATTTTGGCAATTGACGACAATCAGTGCGTTGATGCGGCCGCGGGTCCAGATTTCCTGCATGAAGAAGGGAAGGGTCTCGAAGAACTGCTCGCTGATGAAATACACCACTTCGCCACGGAAATCCAAATCCGGCCAGTCTTTCAGCGAGAATTTACGGCTGAGATCCAAATCCCGAAGTGCCTGAATGCCATAGAATAGCGCACGCGGCGCCGCAGCGGTGACAATGATGGAGATGTCATTTCTGTCAATGGTGAAGCCGTCTTTCGGAAGCGTCCATCCGTCCGTGTCCTTCGGCGTCCGCAACTCCAGCGGAACCGGCGGTGTCTTCAGACGGGAGACTGCCTTTTCGAGACGGCGCACATCCTCCTGCGGAAGTCCTTCCGGAAGCCGCAACTGGAAGGGGACAATGGCTTCCGGCGCCGCACCTAAATCTGCAAACTCCTTGGGCACAATGCATTGCGTATTCACAGCATAGTCCAGGGACGGAGTGCGGAAGGAGACGGGATAGTGGATGGGCACGACGTCCCACTTTACAGGAATCGGCTTGAGCAGCGTCCGGCCGGGAGTCGCCTTGAAGGTGAGCTTCACCGTGCTGTTCAGCGGCGTGGCCATGTCTCGACTCACCAGGCCGATGAAGAGGCATTTGCCCCGCTCATAGCCGGCTCTCCGGCGGTCCAAAAAAGTCAGCGTCTCCCCTGTCTCGACCTCAATGTACAGGGTTCCGGCGGTCATGGCCAGCGTAAGGCGTTTGCAGTCCTTGGCCAGCGTGTTGTCGCTGTCCTCCTCCGGCACCTTCCCTTCCCGTTGGGTTCCGTCAGAAGCAACGACAGTGAAGCGGGCTCCGTCCGCAAGATATTTGGGGACGCACATGAGGGCATATTCCGCGCTGTACTTCGCGTCATCCAAAACCTTGCCCGCGATGTGGACGGTCACGCTGTCGCCATCTTCCGAAAGCCGCGCGGAATAGTCCTCCAGATGGAAATAGGCACGGGATTTGGCATCTCCATACTGCAGAAGGCGGGAGACGCCGTTTTCGTTCACGGGAACGTTTTCATGCCAATAGGCGCCCATCTGCCTCGTGTAGTAGAGCAGATGGCCACTGGAGTCATTGATGGTCAGGCGGGAGTTGGTGCACAGGTCGCCGGCGGCGGGATGGCTGAGGCGCAGGGACCATTCGTCCTGCATCTCCACCTGAAGTCCGTCGCCACAAAGCGTGGCCGCCGCCAAAACGGCCATCAACGCCAATCCCACGCCATATTTTTTCATAACTTATTGTCCTGCAATGAGTTAGAAGTCTTCTAGAGAATCTTGAGCATCTAGAAGTCCTAGATGCTCTAGATGATTTAGAGAACCATACTACCGGAACTGCATGGAGTACACGTCGCCGTCCCGCATGCGGAACTCAATGGTCACGATCTTGCCGCTGAGTTTGGCGACGGCCTCCGGATCGTCGAAGACGACTCTGCGGTCGACGGTGTTGCCGAAGGTCTCGCAGGAAGGATAGCGGTTGCCTTCCGCATCAATCAGCGTGACATAGAGATAGCCCATGGCGGAGGTGGCGAAGTTGATGAACATGTCCTTTCCGTCGTAAATGAGCGGCTTCGTCACCGCAATGGTCTCCTTGCCGGCGGCGTGGAGGGACGCAAAGCCGTCCATGCGAATGGAATAGCGGATGAGCTGCACAGGATCCACCATCCAGCTGTAGCCCTGCACGTAGATGGACAGCTCGTCAGGGGAGTCAGGAACGATGCTCGGGGTGACGGCGAAGCCGCGGGAGGGATAGCAGTCGCCGTAGATCCAGTTGCGGCCGTTCTCCGGTTCGGGGGGCATGAAGCACTCGCCGTCAAAGCGGCTGAACTTCTTTCCGTCACGGGAGACCATGAAGATGCAATCCGTGACGGTAAGTCCATAGCGCACATGCATTTCCATACGGCGTTTGCGGCGGTCTCTGCCACCGAGCTCCTCAAAGCTGCCGTTCCATTCGACGCGCTCGATATAGCGGGTGGGGGTGCCGATGTAGAGCTGCGGGGCACGGAAATACGGAATCACGTTGTTCGTGTAGAGGGCGATGTCCTCGTCGTCGGTGAACTCAATCTGCTTGGGGTCGGTCCAGTTGACGAAATCCTTCGATTCACTGTACATGACATCGCGGATGACGCCGCCGTAGGAGGTGGGGCGGCCTTTGGGGTCATAATGGCCGCCGCGGATATAGCCGCGGTAAATGTTGGCCCGTTCATCCCAAAAGACCACGTTGAGGGAATCAAAGGAGCCTTTGCTGCAGATGATGTGGGACGTCTTGAAATGCAGGCCGTCGGGGCCGACGCATGCCCAAAGCTTGTGCTGATGGATGGCAATGCCCTTGTAGCGCTCCTCGGGCTTGCAGGCGGGATTGTCGTCGCGGAAGACCATGAAATTGTCGATGAAGGGATTGATGATGTCTCCGTTCACGATGATGTTGTTCTCTTTGGAGCCGTTCCATTCGATGATGCCCAGATTGGGACGCACCCACTCGATGCCGTCGGCGCTTTCCGCATAGCAGACCAGCCGTTCCGTGCCCGGCTTGCCGTTGGGCTCCTTGCTGGGCATCTGCCATGCCAGATAATACATCCTGTAGACGCCATTGGGATGGGAGCCGTCAAAGCCCGGATAACTGTCGTCGAAGAAGAAGTTGTAGAAGCCGCAGCCATCGCCTTCCCATGGGGCGTCATGGACCAGGACGGGGCCCCGGTTCACGGGATGATGGAGACGCAGCTCCATGGTGGTCTTTGACTTGTCCAGCAGAAAATCGTCAAAGAAGCACTCGCGTTCGCCGCCCATCTTGTACGCTTCCTGCCCCATCAGCGTCGTTGTCATGGCCATTCCAAATAGAACTGAAAGAAGAGTTCGCATTCATGCCTCCAAAATAGAGAGTGGTTAAGGTTGAAACGGGAAATCATACCACCTACACTATATGCCTTCATTTTCGGATTTCAATGTGAAGGAATGGAAATTGGAGTCAAAACTCAAATTGGAGGCCCAAATGCGACAATACCGGTATCACAAATCCATGTCAATCGATGACGTCATGCCGCGTGTCATTCCATGGCAACACCAACCTCACAAGACCAATAATCCCCTTCCATGTTTCCAGCCCAGCGTCTCTTATGGCAAGTCAGTGCAATTCATGAAATCAATGGTATAGTATGTCTTGGTCATTTCGGAGGAGACATGCCATGAAAGCCATCAACACCAGCACATTCAATTTTCCGAGAGTCATCACCGACGAATTTCTCTATGTGGACAAGACAGCGGTCATCGCCAAGCTGGTGCGCCCCAAGCAGGGGGAGTATTTCCTCTCGCGGCCGCGGCGCTTCGGAAAGTCCCTGCTGGTCTCCACGCTGAAGGCGGTCTTCCAGGGCCGCCGCGAGCTCTTCAAGGGCCTCGCCATTGACAGGATGGACTATGAGTGGAAGGCATATCCTGTTATCCACCTGGACTTTGCGAACTGCAATATAATCACGGCCGACGAACTGGAGGGGTTCCTGCAAGGCGAGCTGGACAATCTTTCCCTCACGCACAAGATTTCCTTGCGTGGACCAAGCCTTCCCTTCCGCTTCGAGAACCTCATCAACGATCTGGCCGCGAAAGTCGAGGCGGAGGCGAAGGCCGCCGCGGAGGCGAAGGGCGAAAAGGCCGATTCGAGGCCCGGGCAGGTAGTCGTCCTCGTGGACGAATACGACAAGCCCATCCTCGGCAACGTGACGAACACGGAGCACCGCGACGCCATCCTCCGCGTGCTGAAGGGATTCTACTCCTGCGTCAAGAAGTGCGAGGGCCGCATTCGCTTCGCCTTCATCGCGGGCGTGAGCAAGTTCAGCCACGTCTCCCTCTTCTCCGACCTCAACAACCTGACGGACATCACCCTGAACGCCGACTACGCCGACCTCCTCGGCTTCACGGAGGCCGAGATCCGTGCGAACTTCGCGGACCGCATTCCTTTGGCGGCGGAGGCGAACGGCTGTCCGCCCGAGGAGCTCATGCGGCGGCTTCTCAAATGGTATGACGGCTACCGCTTCTCAACGGCGGAGACCCACGTCTGCAACCCTGTCTCCGTCTCCAAGTTCTTCAGCGAAGGCTACGAATTCAGGAACTACTGGATTGACACGGGCACGCCCTCCTTCCTGCTGAAGCTGGGCGTTGAGAGGAACTATGACTACGAGGCCGCCCTTGAGGAATACTATGATGAAGACATCTTCTCCGCCTATGAGCTGGACAGCCTGGACCTGACCGGGCTCCTCTGGCAGACGGGCTACCTCACCGTAAAGGATGTCCGACAAGACGAATTCGGCGTGCGATACCGCCTTGATTTTCCGGATATGGAAGTGCATAAGACCTTCATGGCGAATATCTTGCGGCACTATGCAAATATGCGGAAGGGGCGTGCCACCATTCTCGTTGAAGATTTCTGCAAGGCCATCATGGCCAATGACCTCAATGGCTTCATGACCCAGTTCCAGGCCTTCCTCGCGGGCATCGACTATGAACTGAAGCTCCCGTATGAAAAGTACTATCAGACCATCTTCTTCGTCGTGTTCCGTCTGCTCGGCACCTTCATAGAGGCGGAATCCCGCACCAACGAGGGCCGCATCGACGCCTATATCCGCACGCCGACCACCGTCTACGTCTTCGAGTTCAAGCTGAACAAGACGGCGCAGACGGCCATCGACCAGATCGTCGACCGCCGCTACGTTGAGAAGTTCATGGGAGGCGGCCTTCCCATCGTCTGCGTCGGCGCCAACTTCGACTCCGAAAAAGGCCGGCTGGACAGCTGGAAGCAGTTAGCAGTTAACAGCCAGCAGTTGGCGATTATGGCAGCAAGGCGTTGACGGAGAGGAATTTGAGCATTTCATCCGCGATGATCTTCTGGCCATCGTCATTGGGATGCATGCCGTCCAGCAGCAGGGAGTTGAAGCCGTCCGGGCTTTCCTTCCCCTTCTCCATGAAGAGGGAATAGATGTCAAAGACCACCACGTTTTCCTTTGCTAAAAGCGCCTTGGCGGCGGGGATGTAGCGTTCCAGAACGAAATTGAAGCCGTTGGAGATGTAGGGTTCGAAGTTGTAGTATCCGGCCAGCTTCTCCGTCATGAACATCGGCGGCGGCGTGAAGAACACAGGAATGGCGCCGATTTTGCGGATCTCTTGCGCAAAATACAGCAGGTTAGCCAGATAGGTGTCCAGATCGATACGTGGTTCGGTCTCCTGTTTCCAGGTGTCGATGGCGGCGTCGTTGGTGCCAAAGGAGAAGAAGACGACATCCGGCTTTTTATCCAGCACATCGCGCTGGAAGCGACTGCGTCCGTCGTTTGTGTTATGCCCCCCGACTCCTGCATTGATCATCTCCACGTCGGGGAACTCCTTTGCCAGACGCATGGAGGCGACGTTGAGTTCGCCGCGGAAGGCGGTGATGGAGTCGCCGAAGAAGACAATGCGTTTTGGCTTCTGTATCCGAGTCGCATTCTCCAGATCAATGCCTGTGAGCTTGTACTTGTCCTGCGTCTTGTGGCTGCAGCAGTTCGTGCATGAGATGGCCAGGCAGCAAATCCCAAGCATTGTCATTCCCCAAAACAGTGGTTTCCTTAGCATGTGTGTTCCCTTGTCTTTTTGGCGGCGAAGCCTCGCCCGCCGCGCACCCAATTCACGATTGAACGATATTGTTGTAAAGTCCTCAAAATCATGGAAGAGTCATCAGAATAGATGAGTGACCAAACCTGTTAGGCGACTAGTCATTCTATTTTTGCTGTTCCTTTTGACACCATCTCTCGTAGAGGCGGTAGGTCCACAGCCAGTTGGTGACGGAATCGCCGCTGAGGAAGCCCGTCAGATAGCGTTTGCCTGGCGCAAAGCGCTCCGGCTCATCATAATAGCTGCAGTCCTCGAATTTCAGCTTCTCCAGGACAAGGCGGACTTTGGGCAGCACCTCGTCGGCCAGTTCGGGGCAGAACTCCAACGCGAGCATGGCGCCGCGGGTCACCATGGTGCTCCAGCCGGACTTTGCGCCGTGGTTGGCGGTTCCGTCCACGGCATAGCCAGGGGTTCGCCGCGCCTTTCCTGTCTTGAAATCGTAAAGGACCATGGCGTAGTAGCGGCCGTCAGGGTCGATGGAGTCCTTGACTTCGTCCCACATCAGGCGGATTCCCGCCTTCCACGTCTCGGCCATGGGATTGTTCGGATCGTTCTTCAGCAGGATGGCGTAGTTCATGACATCCATGGTGATGCGGTCCGCGCCGTTGACGGTGCACCATGCCTGGTTGGCGATTTCGTAGTCGTTGGGACGGTTGGCCTTACGTGCATTGTCCAGCTGGCAGTTCTCCGGCCGGGCCGTATGGGGAAGCAGCCGTTCGTACTCCTTGCGGAACGTGGGGTCGCCGTCGGCATATTTGTCCGCCAGAAGCAGCAGCGCGGGGAAGCGCATGATGGGCCATTGCCAGTCGTCAGGGCAGTAGCTGAAATAGTGGTAGCGGTAGTCCCTCTTGACCCAGAAGCGAATCATGGACGTGATCATGGTCTTGATGAGGCGTTGCTCCTCTTCGGAGGCATAGGGGTAGTAAGTGTCCATGCCCCACAGCGCATAGAGGACCTGGTCCGTGCTCGTCTCCTTGGAGAACTTGCGGCCGTAGACTTTCGGGAAGTAGCCTTCCTCCAGCTGTTTGCCCAAATCGTAGGCAAATTTCAGCCCCTGGAGGCAGCGGGCGGCGTTGGCCAATGCCTCCGTCGCTCCAGTCTGTTCATAGCGAAGGACTTCCGACGTCATGTAGCTTCCCGTGCACATGCCGAAGTTTTCATGCATTTCGACTTCCGCCGGCGTGCGCTCCGTGATTTTGTAGAAGTTGTCCACCTCCATGCCCTTGAAGTAGTCGTCCGTCACGGGCTTCAACGTCTTCCTGTCGAGCTGGGTGAAGATCAGCCCCGTCTCCGGGTCGCGGAAATACGTTTCGCATTGCTGCTGCATGGTCATGGCATATGCTTCCTTTTCTTGCTTGTTCATGTCCGCTTGTCCCTTCATGGCCTGACAACCGCAGATGGCCGCGGCGCCGAGGCAGACGCCCATGGTGAAGATGTCTCTCTTGCGCATATTATATATATTGTATAGGAACTCAGTTGTCTTCTTCCGCCGTATAGGGATGAATGCTGTAGGAGAAGCTGTAGACTCCCGGCTCCAGACGGTACTTCTGCAGCGCGTCCGGCCCGCAGCTGGCGCCGCCCAATCCCCTTTGGCCGAAATCAATGTTGAGAATGACTTCGCTGCGGGGCTCCAGCTCCACATCGTGGAACGCCTTGTAGAGGTCATCCGCCGTGAAATGGCTCACGGAGCACTCCAGAAGGCGGTTTTCCGCCTGGAAGAGCAGCGCCGCATCCCGTTCTCCGGCCTCCAAGGCCAGCCAGCGCACATCGGTCTTGTTGCCGTTCTCCTGCGGCACGATGTAGGGGACATGCTGCTCCGCGACGGTGCTTTGATAGACGCCCACCGGCGCCCCCGCCTTGCGGTCGCAATAGGATTCATGCGGCCCTCTTCCGAACCACGTAAGTTTCTCCAGCGCAGGAGCTAACGTCATTGTGACGCCCACCCGCGGCAGGTCGGGGAAGGCGGAGGGAATCTGCACCAGGTTCTCCACGGAAATCGCGCCATCCCCCGTGATCACGTAGCGGTGGCGGTGCGCGGCGACGGCCTCCGGCTCGGCTCCCGTCCATTCATGGTAAAGCTCCACGACGGCCGTGCTGTCGTCCAACGCCTGCACTTCGCATTCGCAGCGGGTGCAGCGCAGGGCGTTCAGGCCCGCCTTCAGCCAGCGGCCCAACGCCTTGGTCGGCTGGCTGTCCCATGTCTTGACGCCATCGTTGTCCGTCACGGCGCGCCACAGATTCAGCTGCGGGCCGGAGAGGATCAGCGCCTTGTTCTGCCACGAATAGCCTGTGATCTGCGCCGCCTTCTTGTCCACGTTCAGCACGAAATGCCGTCCAATGACCTGCACCTTGCCGTCCTTGCCGTCCTTCACCGTCAGCGTGCCTTCGGGCGATTCGGGACAGGCGGCGGGAGCGGAGAAGGGCATGGCGAACTGCTCCCAGCCCACTTCGTGGCCGGCCGCCGCCCACGGCTTGTCCTTCAGCGTCAGCACATGGAAGGTGAGGAAGCATTCCTCTCCAGGCAGCAGTTCGGGGACGTCGAGCCCCTCGATCCGAATTTCAACGGAAGCGGCAGGCGCCACTTCCGGCATCTTCAATTCACCCTCCTGCAGCGTGCGCTGTCCCGTGCCCAGGGTCCAGGTGATTTTCAAGTCGTCTAAACTGCTGAACCAACGTTTATTGCGCAGACAGAAGCGCCCTGCGTTCAAGTTGACGGCGGTAATGGCGAAGGGTTGCGCAAGTTTCTTGAATTCAAACATCTGCGGCTTTGGCGTCCGGTCCGGCCAGACCATGCCATTGCAGCAGAAGTTCTTGTCGTTGGGGACGTCGCCAAAATCGCCGCCATAGGCCCAGTAGGGGCGTCCGTCCGCCGTCTTGGCTACGAGAGCCTGCTCCACCCAGTCCCAGATGAAGCCGCCCTGGAGGCCGGGCCAGTTCTCGAAGGCCTCGAAATACTCCTTCAGATTGCCGCAGCTGTTGCCCATGGCGTGGGCGTATTCGCAGCAGATGAGCGGCCGCCAGTCATGGCTGTTGTCGGACCAGCGGCGCAGCGCGTCGAGGCTGGGATACATGGGCGCGATGATGTCCGTGACGCGTTTGCCGATGCCGTCTGGCCAGACGGAGACGCCTTGCGTGAACATGGTGAGCGCGCCTTCGTAATGCAGCAGCCGCGACGGATCGAAGCTGCGGATCCATCCGGCCATGGCCTCGTGGTTGTGTCCGCAGCCGGTTTCGTTGCCCAACGACCAGAAGATGACGCAGGGGTGGTTCTTGTCCCGCTCGACCATGTGTATCGCCCTCTGCAGGAACGCGTTGGCCCAACGGGGGTCATCGCAGAGATTGCCGTAGTAGTGGTGGGCCTCGATGTTGGTCTCGTCAATCACATAGAGGCCATACTCGTCGCAGAGGTCGTAGAAATAGGGGTCGTGGGGATAGTGGGATGTGCGTATCGCGTTGAAATTGAACTGCTTGAGCAGCAGGATGTCCGCCAGAATCGTTTCCCGTGGCACGCATTTTCCCTGAAATTGGTCGAAGTCATGGACGTTGACGCCTTTGATGAGGACCGGCTTGCCGTTGATAAGCAGTTGGCGGTCTTTGACTTGCAGTGAACGGAAGCCGATGCGGGTGCTGGTCACGTCCACTTGCACGCCGTCCGGATCGCAGAGGCTGACCACCAGCGTGTACAGGTTCGGCGTCTCGTCGGACCACAGGGCGGGATGGTCCACATGCACCGTCAGTTCGGCACGGTGGCCTCGGTTGGTGGCTCGGGGCAGCGTGGACTGCGGCAGCTCGCTCTTCACCGCCTCGTCGAAGACCTGCCGTCCTTTTGCATCGTAGAGCTGCGACACAAAGCTCCAGCCGGCCTGGGGCTGCCCATTGTGGAACTCCGCCCGCAACTCCAGTTTCAGTTCCGCCGCGTCAAGGGCCTCATTGGGCGTTCCCGTGGCGAAGACGTCCGTGATGGAGGCGGTCTCCGGCGTGGAATAGAGGTAGACTTCGCGGTGGATGCCCGCCATCCACCAATGGTCCTGGTCCTCGATGAAACTGGAGTCCGACCACCGTATCACCTTGACGGCCAACGTGTTGGAACCGCTCTTCACAAACTCGGTGATGTCAAACTCGGAGGGGGTTCGGCTGTCCTTGCCAAAGCCGATGTCTGTGCCGTTCACATAGACGAAGAAGGCGCTTTCCACGCCGCCGAAATGCAACACGATGCGTCGTTTGGCCCAGTTCTTCGGGACGGTGAACGTGGTGCGGTAGAGGCCCGTGGGGTTTTCGGCGGGCACCTGCGGCGGGTAGTCGCCAAAGGGCATGACCACGTTCGTGTAGTGGGGGCGGTCGAACCCCTGCATGGTCCAGTTGCCCGGCACGGCGATGGTGCTCCAGCCGGTCACTTTGGCCTGTGGATTCATGAACGTCATCGCCTCGGGGGCCTCCGGATCCGTGAGGTATTTGAATTTCCACGTCCCGTTCAATAGTTTGAACCAAGGGGATTTCTCGCGGTCGCCGGAGAGCGCATTCTCCACGGTATCAAAGGGATACAGCGTGGCGCGCGGAACCAGGCGGTTCAGCGCGGGAATTTCAGGGGTCTCCCACAGCTTCTTCGGGAAGGCGAATGTTGTCTTCATCAGCGTGACACTCCACAAGAAGAATTATTTATAACTAATTTATAATCAATAACTTACGAATATAGATGGCAAGGCTCAAAGCCGAGTGACAGCCATTGCCCGACACTCATGACATAATATAACCCTAAAACCGCAGTTGACCACGTTCCCAATTCATCTTCGTCGGGACGGTGGAGCCATGGGGTGGAGCCATGGGGTGGAGCCTTCCTCCGGCTTACCTCAATTGAGCCGCGTTGCAACTCCTTTGGGGACACGATGGCATGTGGACCTGCCATGGCATGGATTTTGCAAGGCCCTGAAAGGAAATAATTTACGTAACTCGTGGGCTGCTGATTATCCTTTCATCATTGGAATAATCCAGATATTCTCCAAGAGATTATGGATATAATGAGCATGGCAATGACATATAGGGAAATAATATGGTTACAGCTACGGCTCCAGCCATTCTTACGGCACAAGGCATAGAACACATATACAATGCTGAGGCAACAATCACGAACAAGGAAAAAAACATGCGAATACATTGCACATAAGTATAAAAGGATACAAAGGATGATTTTCACCCCAAATATATATGTTGACTTATTATTGAAAACCATAAAAAGCAGTATGATTACCCTTAAACAAAGTAGCCAAAGCAACCCTTTGCACTTATACCATTCTGGTAGCATGTCACTTAGACCAGACTCAATAAAAAGTGAAGCCAGCCATCCAACATAAATGAGAATGGACATGAGGCAATCTTGATGCCTTGTTGTAAAATAAGCCAGTAAATTCAATGGCAAAATCCAAAACAACATCAAAATCAAGATAAAACAAATGGCAGGTAGAGTGACTACAATGCCTTCAATACCCATGGGCTCACCTATAAAAAAACAAATTCGAAGAAGAGAGCTCATCCATAAAAAGTGAAAAAAAGCAACATCCGAACTTCCAAAAGGGGGCGCTTTATCACTTTTACTGGACGTTGTTTGCTGTTCCATGAGGGTGTCACCACATAGTTACAAAACTTTTGACAAATAGTCAAACAATCTCCAATTGACTATTGAAAAAAATCACAATAAAATGGACAAAGACTACTTTGAAAGGGGACTGTTTACGCGCCGCAGCCAATTGCGCAGGGTGAACACAAGCCAGATGCGCCCCCACGGCACGCGGCCGGCGGCATAGCCGTTCCAGAGGCGAGCCAATGCGTCGCCGTCGAACAGGTCATCGCCGCCACCTCGGAAGCATTCTGTAAGTTCCTCTTGGAAAGCATGTTGAAAATAGGCGTCAAAGGGAAGGACGAAGCCCCTTTTGGGATGGGAGACGCATTCGGGCGGCAGACGGTCTCCGGCGGCGTGCACCAGAAGGGGCTTGGCGATTCGGCTGTCCAGCTTGTGGCGGGACGGCAGCCGCAGCATCGTTTCCACCAGCTGACGATCCAGCAGAGGGACGCGAATTTCGAGGCCATGGGCCATGCCCATCTGGTCTGTGTCCCGCAGCAGCGTGGAAAGCATGTAGGTGCGCAGCTCCCAAAAGGAGATTTGCGCGATTTCGTCGGAAAGGGCGACGGAATCCAGCGGACCGAAGCAGACGTCCCGCCAATCCGCCTCGCAAAGCCGCGGCGCCATTAGGCTCTGACGCAGTTCAGGCGAAAAGATCTGTCGCGCAAGGAAATAGGCCGAAGCGGGATAGTCGGCCAGCCGTGCCATTTTCCGCAGCTTCTCCGAAGTGGTGGCGGCGGCCATCGTGTGCAGCAGTCCAGCGGGGCAATGGCGGACCCATTTCTGCAATGCCATGAGCCGACGTGGGTTAGCAAAGCCGTTGTAGCCCACGAACAGCTCGTCGCCGCCCACGCCGGAAAGGGCGCAGCGGCAGCCGGTCTGCCGCACCGCCAGCGACACAAACCACGTGTTCAGCCCGTCCACGCTGGGCTGATCAAAGGCCTCCAGGGCCTGCGTCGCATGGGCACGAACCGTTGCGCCATCCAGAAGTAGTTCATGATGAACGACTTCGTTGGCCTTCGCCGCCAACGCCGCCTCCCGCCGTTCGTCAAAATTCGCATCCTCAAAGATAATGGTATGCGCACTGACGCCGCCAGGAACCGTCTTGTCCATGCAGGCCAAAATGGCCGCACTGTCGATGCCGCCGCTTAAAAACACGGAGACAGGCACATCCGCCAACTGTTGAGACCGCACGGCGCGGCGCAGCAGCCGCGCCACCTCTTCGCGGCTTTCCGCCTCGTTCATGGCCAGCTGCGTCAAATCCGGCTCCCAGAAGCGCCCTTCGCGACGGTGGCCGTCTTCCTCAATGCGGAGAAAATGGCCCGGCGGCAGCGAACGGACGCCGTCAATCAACGTAAAGGGTTCCTGCACAGAACCATAGGCAAGATAACCGTCCAGCCCCGCCAAATCCAGTTTCGGCGGGACGCCGCCCGCAAGAAGGGCGCGGACTTCCGACGCGAACAGGAACTCGCCGCCGTTTTCATAAATGTAGAGCGGTTTGACGCCCAAGGCATCCCGTGCCAGAAGAAGGCTGCGGTTCGCCGCGTCCCACAGCGCGAAGGCGAAGATGCCGTCCAGCCGCCGCAGGCCGTCTTCGCCCCAGCGGGCATAGGCCTTCAGAATGGCCTCCGTGTCCGATTTTGTGCGGAAGTCCTTCTCGCCCAGTTCTTTACGTAATTCGCGGTAGTTGTAGATTTCGCCGTTGAAGACCAGCCAGTTGCCGTTGTCCGCGTCCTGCATGGGCTGCGCAGCCTCCGGAAGCAGGTCAATGATGGCGAGGCGGCGGTGGCCCAGGCAGAGCCTGTCCGAAACCGTGCGGACGCCCTCCCCGTCCGGTCCGCGGTGCGCCATCACCTTCGTCATAGCGGTCACCCGGAGAAGGATTTTCTCCGGCTCCGAATGATGGTAGATGCCTGCGATACCGCACATGATGAAAAGGCCGATGGTCGGCGCGGGGGAGCGTCAGCCGCCCTCCCCCGCCGGAGCCGTCTAGGCCATGCCCTTCTCCCGCAACAACTTCTCAAGTTCAAACTGGAACAGCCGCAAGTCCTTCGTTGTAGGCTTTTCGGAGCCTTCCGCCAGCTCGTAGTCCAGCCGCCCCGCGTTGTCAAGGAACCATTCGCCCTTGCTTCCGGAGGCGAAGGTCACGTCGCCGCTGCAGACGGAACCCGGACGGACGATGGGGTTCAGGGTGACTTTCGTCTTCCCTTTGGCCAGCTCCGCCTTCAGCTCGTCCTGCGCCCGCTTCATGGTATTTTGCAACTCCTTCTGGAAGAGGGAGATATCCTCCTGGCTCGGCTGTTCCGACCCTTCGGGAAGGTTCATGCCCAACCGCCCCATGCGATCCATGTACCACATGCCGCTGATTCCAGAGGCGAAAGTGACCTTGCCGCTCACGGCGGTTCCCGGATAGGGTTCCTCGTCAAGAGTGACCTTGGTCTCGCCGGCGGTGGCCGCCTCATTGTCCTCATCGGCGGCCGCCCCGTCGGGAGCCTCTTCTTCGGCTTCCGTCATATCTTCTTCTGTATCAACATCTTGGATATCATCCTCCGCCGTCTCGTCCGCCAAAGCGTCCGTTTCGGCGGAAGCCACCGACAAATCCGCCGGCGCGGCAGCCGCGGGCTTCGGCTTGTCCTGCTTCTCCCAATTGACGGCCAACTCCGCCGCCGCCAGCCGCAGGTCCAGATAGGTCATCTTTATCCCATGTTCTTCCGCCAGAAGCTTTTGCACATCCGAGAGGGACATGCCCTCGTTCAGCTTCTCCATGATGAACTGGTTGCGTTCGTTGATATCCATTTCCACGATTCCTTTCAGAAGACGCTGTGATGACTACGCGATGGGAAGGCTGGCCGCCGCCGCCGCCTGGCCGTGGCGCTTCTCCCGCTCGTCCGGCTCATAGAAGTCCACGCCGGAAAGCTCTGGGAATTCGCGATTTAGGACATCGCGAGCCAAGTCAAGGATGATGCGGCCGCCTTCGCCGCTGACCACCCGGCCAAGGACCTCAATGTGGCGGACGGGGTTGTAGAAGGAGCAGTAATGGGCCACGCTGTAGCCGAAATAGACGCCGATGGTCTCGTAGATGCGGCGCGCGCGTTCGTCGCCGTTGGCCATAAGCTCCTGCACGCGCTTGAGGCGCAGCGGGAAGGCCGCTTCGGGAATGTCCGGCATCTCAATGCCCGCGGCATGGATGAGCCGCGCAACCGCCTGCTGCGAGAAGTAGTTGGCGCCGACGCCGAAGTCCCGCGACCATTCATCCACGGCGGCGCGGGGATTGTAGTCCACAGGTGCGAAGGCCAGCTCGTTCATCCAGCCTTTGATGGCGCGGTTTTCGTCCACATAGCCGCCGGCCAGGGAGGAACCCATGGCGAGGCCGAGGACGGCGCCGTCGCCCAACGAGATGGCGCCGGCCAGCGCGGTGACGTCGCCGTCATTCTCCAGCCGCAGCGGAATGCCCCATGCCTTCTGGATTTCCTTGAAGATGGGGGCCGCCTCGCGGTCGAAGCGCTCTCTCGGCGTGATGCCGCGGAAGAGGGAGGCGACGCGGACACGTCCGTCCACATAGACGCCGGCGGAGCTGCCGCCGATGGCCTCGATGCGGGCCTGCGGATCAATGGCCTTGACGGCCTTCTCCGCCTCTTTCAGCACCCAGTTGATCTGGTCGAAATGCCATTTGATGTCCGTCTGGGGCTTGGGATCCCACACGTACTCTTCGCTGAGAACCGGCTCGCCGTCCGCCTTCAGGGCCAGTTTGCCGTCTTTGGCGACGGCGACTTTGCGGTCGCTGGCGCCCAAATCGAAGCCAATGCGCCATCCGGTCCAGTCCAGTTTCACGGCGCTTCCCGCCCCGTCATTGGCAGGCGGAACATCCTCTGGCGCAGGAGCATGGATGATTTCCATCTCGTGCTCGTAAGTCTGGTCGCCCCAAAACTCCGCGTCAAAGGCGCGGATGCCTGTGTCGCTGTAGCACGCCTGCAGCCAGCGGACCAGCTCCAGCGGCGCGTGGATGGTGACCTTCCAGCCGCCGAACTGCCACAGGAGGAACTTCAGAATGCGCTCCACATAGAAGAAATTGGCGGCGGCGCGAGGATGGGCCATGTCGAAAATGCGGCTTTCAAAGCGGGACACGCGCTGCTGGTCCCGCTCCACGGCGATGATCAGCGGAATAGCCGCGCCAGAAGCGTCCACTTCCGCCAAAAAGGCGCGGTTGGCCAGCACCGGCGGACGGAAATCCGGATCCAAAACAGGAACAGTGACAGGTTTGATCAGACGAAATGGCATCTTCATAATGGCGTTTCCTTTGCTTTTTTAAAATTTATGTAAGTATTTGGTAATCAATGACTTATCAACTAAACAGGCGCTGCGGGTAATGGCCCTCTGCAATCAGCTCCGCGATGCGGGCACGGACGTTTTGGGTGTCCTGCGCGTAGGTCATGCCGAACCAATGGCTGTCCGTGTCCAGAACCCGTGTCTTCACGATGCCGCGCTTGATGAGGGTGTCCACCACGCTCGGAATGAAGAATTCGGCCTTGGGGCCGGGCTTCGCGGCGAGAAACTCCTCGAACAGCGTCTCCAGACGGGGGAAGAGGCTGGGAGTGAAGCCCCAAAAGTTCAGGGACACAGGCACTTCCGGCGGCAGTGGCTTCCACGAGCCGTCATCGTCCTGAAAGGCGATGCCCTCTTCGCGGCGCAGGATGTTGGTCCGCTCGATGACCTCCGTCAGGCAGCCGCTGGCGTCCCGTGCGCAGACGCCGCGGGACACGGTGCCGTTCTCCGACAGCGTGTTGGCCACGGGATAGCCCACCATGGCGTAGCAATGGTCCGAACAGCTGTCGGACTGAAGGAACTCCGCCATGGTCTGGAAGGCGGAGCGGCCATAGAAGTCATCCGCGTTGATGGTGGCGAAGGGGGTGGACACCACGTTCCGCGCGCTCCAGATGGCATGGCCCGTGCCCCACGGCTTCACGCGGTCCGGCGGGAAGCTGTAGCCGGCTGGCAGATCGTCTTTGCGCTGAATGGGATACACCAATTCCAAAAAACGGTCGGCCTTTCCCGCAAAATGTTCCCGCAGAGGAGCTTCCAACTCCGGCCGAATGACGAGGGCGACTTTGCGGAAACCCGCCTTCCATGCATCATAGATGGAATAGTCCAGAACAAATTCATCGTTTGGCCCAACAGGGGCCATCTGCTTGATGTCACCGCCGAAGCGGCTGCCGAGGCCGGCCGCCAAAATCACAAGGGTGGGTGCTGTCGACATGATGTCTCTCCTATCTGCTCAGTCCGCCTCTCCGCCAGAAATCACGTCGCCTCGAAAAGGCGCTTCTGGCTTCGAAGCCATTCACATCTTAATGTAGCCCACTGCCATAAGTCCGCAACCCATCAGCCCAACAAAAACGCCAATTTGCTCCCTTCAGGGCGGTTGGGACGCCCCATCATGTCAAACTGCGCCATGAGGCAAGGCAATAAATATTGCATTTTTTGCATGTTTTGACAGAAGCTGACGGCCCTTTCGCGGCATAGATGAAAACTCGCCGCCGCGGACCAATTTTCACCCCTTTTTAGGGGATGAATGGCCATTAGGGCCACAGAAACGCGTTCTACGGCACAGGACATGGTTTCAGGTATATTAATACCTAAAATGGACATGGCTCCTTCTAGGCCCCTTTAAACGCATTTCCGCATTTCCCCTGTTTGGAGAAAAAACGCCTATTTGGGGCTTTTGGATATTGCAAAAAATGCAATGATGAAAAAAAAGACGGAATGGAGCGGCATTCCGAAAGCACGAGAAAGTTGGATTTTAGAACCGCGTAGCGGTGACCCTCCTTCGCCCTTCGGGCTACGGCGGGCAAGCAGGAGCCTGACGTGGGACGAGAGACGCGAGACGAGAGACGAGAACCGCGGGACAAGGGACGAGGGACGGGGGACGGGAGCACTTTTCACTCTTTGTCGTTGTAGATCAAAACTCTCGGTCGCACAATTCATGCGATACTCACCCGCCTGTGTGCATTTTATGATAACATCCTCTACCGCAATAACATAACGATTAACACCGACAATCGGCACATCCCCCACGCCTCCTCTGGCTCTTCAGGCGATGGTGTCGTTGGAGCCATGGCCGATGAAGTGCTGGTTTTGGGCAAGCAAATCGTTGCTGATCAGGTCTTTCCAATGATCGCGGATGTACAGGACCGTATCGTCCAGGGCATCGGTGACGCCAATGACCCGCTGAATGGTCCATTTGCGGCTTTTGAAGACGTTGGTGATGCCCCAGCCGCTGTTGTCCTCATTGTGGATTTCGGGCTCCATGGTCAAATCCACCGGCGCATCCAGATTCAGCTTCTCCCTGTTGACGATAAGACCATGATCGACAGCCTGATTGGCCATCCAGCGGAGAGTGATGTCCGCCAGCTCCCGTTTTCGGTAGCCGCCGCCCACGTCGGTGTGGGAGCCGCTGAACCAACGTTCAGCCAGACGGTCAACGGGTTTGAAGCGGAACACGTCAAAGATGCTGCGGTGCTCGTCGATGGCCATGGCATGGCAGGCGTGTTTGACGTACGGCGGCAGCTCCGAAATGCCGAAGTCGTTGCCTGGAGTGGCTTTAACGGTATCCCAAACCCCAAGGAACTCAATGTCCTGCTGCAGGAAGGTGGCCAGAACCCGAACGGCGAAGGCCCCCCGCGAAAAGCCAAACAGGTAGAGACGGGGCTGGCAGCCGTCCTCTAGAGCCATGGCGCATTCGTCGTCCAGCCACATTTTGGCCTCCGTGATCCGTTCGTCCAGGCCGAAGCCCAAAGCGCCGCCAGTGATGGACTCGTGGGCGCGGGTCCCCACGCCCTTGCGGTAGTAGCAGCGCTGCTGGAGTTCCCCTGCGTCCACATCAGGAGAGCAGTTGTAGAGGCAGACCACGTTGGAATCCGTGGCGGCCTCCTCCGGAGAGCGGTCCTGCATGGTGCCGTCGATGAAGACGCAGAGGTTTCTAATCATTGTTCTCCTCCCATTCAATGTCCACCGGCGCCCAAAGCCCCAAGGTGAGAACGGTCGCCAAAGAATAGAGGTAATTGGTGCGGAAGCGGACGGCGGCCACGGTGTGCCGACGGTCGCTGACGGTGATGTGGTTGTCCTTTTCCCAAAGAGTCTCGCTCCAATAGCTGCCGTCGTAGCGCATGGGCGGATATTCGTAGGGGCGGACGGCTTTTCCGGAGACCCGGATGGAAGACTGGCATCCGCACAGAAGGACGGCGCACAGCATGCCGACGACGACGAGGCATCGAACAGCGCGGAAGGGAGAAGAAGCGGCGAGATTCAACATGGACACTCCTTTGGATGACAGGTTGAGATGACGACTCAGAAGGTGGCGGGCTTTTCCGGCAGACCAGTTCGGATGGACGTGAGAATGGCCTCGCCCAAGGCGACGGTGCGGCTGCCCTCGAAGACGTCGGTGGCGATGGGGGCGCCGTCCTTCAGCCGCGCCACGAAATCGGTGAGCTCGTTGGCCACATTGTGGCTCTTGATGCCCACGGGAATGCGGGCGAAGGCCATGGTTCCTGCGATTTTCTGTAACTTCTTCTCGCAGAGAGAGATATGGTCACTGGTATTGTCACAGACAATGGTGCCTTCCGTGCCATGGATGACCGTGCGCATCGTATAGGGCGCGTTGGTGCCACAGGAGGCGAAGAGCTTGCCGATGGCGCCGCTGGCGAATTTCAGGACGGCGTAGCAGCTGTCGGTGGTGGCCCAATCCGGCATGAGCAGATGGTTGCCGACGGCATAGACGCTCTCCGGCTCTCCCGCCAGCCAGCGCAGCAGGTCCATGGCGTGGCAGCCGCCCCCAAGGACATTCTCGCGGCCCACGGCGGCAGATTTGCGCCATGCCTGGAAGCCCTCGGAGCCCAAGCCGTAGTTGTGGGCGTATTCCGTTTCAATGCAGGCGATTCGGCCGATGCGCCCTTCCTCCACAAGGGCCTTCGCCAACGCGAAGCCAGGGGCGAAACGGCAGACTTGTCCCGTCATGAACTTGCGTCCCGTCCGCTGAACCGCCGCAATCAGCTCGCGGCATTGGGCGACGGTGGGCGTCAAGGGCTTTTCGCAGATGACATCGCAGCCCGCCTCCATGGCCTGAATGGACTGTTCCGCATGAAAATGGTCGGGGGAGGCCACGATGACGATGTCCGGCTTGTCCGCCAACAGGGCGGCGTAGCTGTCCACGATGGCGGCGCCGGAATTCTCGAAGAACCGATAGTTGATGGACGTGTTCTCCTTGTAGAAGGCGTCATAGACGGCGGACAACTCGCAGTCCGGATTGTTCATCACCGCCTGCGCCCACGACTCTCCCATGCGCAACCCCGAAATGCCCACCTTGAATTTTGCTGCCATACATCGACCTCGCTTTCGTTGATTGATTCGAGCCATGCGGCCCGTTGTGTCCACTTCCTTATTATATATTGAAAAGTCGCAATTCGCAATCCGCAATCGTCAAATCCATGGAAATTCCGCCAACGGACTCCCCTTGTGCCTTGAGGGACAGGCTTTGGGCATTATAGTAACGACCGCGAAACGATTCAGAAGGAGTCCACAAAACACACGGAAAGCCACAAAAGACCTTGACGTCTGCCTCATGAAAGGAACATCCATGTACAGAAGCGAATATCCACGGCCCCAATTTGTCCGTCCCGACTGGCTCAACCTCAACGGCGAATGGAGCTACACCTTTGATTTTGGCAAAAGCGGTCTGGAGCGCGGCCTGCAGAACAGCACCGGCTTCGAAGGGCGCATCCAGATTCCCTTCTGCCCCGAGTCCAAACTTTCAGGCGTCGCCCACACGGACTTCATTCCCGCCCTCTTCTACCACCGCACCATCACCATCCCCGCCGACTGGAAAGGCAAACGCATTCTGCTCCATTTCGGCGCCGTGGACTACGATTGCCGCGCCTTCGTGGACGGCAAGCTGGCCGGCCGTCACATCGGCAGCAGCTCCTCCTTCTTCTTTGACATCACGTCCCTCGTCACCGCAGGCTCCACGCACCATCTGGTCGTCTATGCGGAGGACAATCTGCGTCTGCTGACCCAAGGCGGCGGCAAACAGAGCACGCATTTCAAGTCGGCCGGCTGCCACTACACCCGCGTCACGGGCATCTGGCAGACCGTGTGGCTGGAGGCCGTCGCCATGAGCGGCATCCGCAGTTGCCGCGTCACGCCGAATCTTGACGACGGCGCCTTCACCTTCACGCCCACCTTCTTCCAGACGGAACGGGGTCTGCGCTTCCACGTCACCGTGCGCATGGGCGAGACCGTGGTCGGCCAGGCCACCGCCGCCGCCAATGACGCCGTGCCGCTGACCGTCCCGCTCCGAGACATCCGCCCCTGGTCCCCGGAAGATCCCTTCCTCTATGACATCGACTACGCCGTGGAGGCCGCCGACGGCACCCTGCTGGACCACGCCACCGGCTACGCAGGCCTCCGCAAAATCCACATCGAAGGCAACAAATACTTCCTCAACAACAAGGAGATTTTCCTGCGCTTCGTGCTCGACCAGGGCTTCTATCCAGACGGCATCTGGACGGCCCCCTCCGACGAGGCGCTCAAACAGGACATCCTCCTCTCCATGGCCGCCGGATTCAACGGCGCACGCCTCCACCAGAAGGTCTTCGAGGAGCGCTTCCATTATTGGGCGGACAAATTGGGCTACCTCACATGGGGCGAATATCCCAGCTGGGGCATGGCGTGGACACGGCCAGGCGCCGCGGAGACCGAAGGCAATCTCGAGCTCAGCGCCGCCGCGCAGGAAGCCAGCTTCGGCAACTTCCTCATGGAATGGCCGGCGGTCATGGAACGGGACTTCAGCCATCCGTCCATCATCAGCTGGTCGCCCGTCAACGAGACGTCCGCCATCCTCAATTGGGAGGCCTACCGCCTGCGGATGGCCGCGGTCTACGATTTGACGCGGCGGACGGATCCCACCCGTCCCGTCAACGAAACCAGCGGCTATCTCCATGTGAAGACAGACCTGTGGACGGTCCATGTCTACCGCCAGAACGCGGAGGAGCTGCGGAAGTCCCTGGTCCCCGAAGACGGCTATCCCGTCTTCCGCCACGACCCCGCCCACGAGGCCCCCTACGGCGGCCAGCCCTATTTCAACGACGAATTCGGCGGCTTCATGTTCATCCCGCCGGAACGCTGCAAGTTCGCCGACAACACATGGGGCTACTACGGCATGTCCCTCAAGAACGAAGACGAGCTCTGCGCCAAAATCGCGGAGCAGGTGGACACCATGCTCGCCATCCCCCAGCTGAGCGGCTACTGCTACACTCAGCTCACCGATGTGGAGCAGGAGCAGAACGGCGTCTACAACTATGACCGGACGCCTAAAGTCAGCGACGGCAAGCTGAAGGCCATCTTCGGAAAGACCCGCCCATGAGCCACTTCCATCCCATGTGCATGGGACTGGCCCTCCTGTGTGCCAGCTCCCTTCTCGCGGATGCCGCCAATGGGAACGCAACCAACGCGGACGCCGCCCAACCCCGCCTGAAGACCTATCAGGTGCCCATGCGGGATGGCGTCCGCCTGTTCACGTCCGTCCATTTTCCAAAGGGCGAAGGCCGCTTTCCCGCCATCGTGGTGCGCAATCTGTACCGCGCGGCGGGTGCAGTGGCGGAGTCGTCCCCCTTCGACGACCTTCCCGTCTGCTATGTGGAGCAGGATGTCCGCGGCTCCGGGGCCTCCGAAGGGGAGTGGTATCCATGGCTGCAGGAGATTGAGGACGGAGAGGACTGTCTGAAATGGGTGGCGGACCAGCCGTGGTGCAATGGACGCATCGCCATGACGGGAGGTTCATATCTTGGTGCGGCGCAATGGTTTGCAGCATCATGCTCGCCAAAGGGGCTCGTGGCCATCTCCCCCGCGATCTGCCCCCTCACCTATGACGAGACCCCCAAGCGCCGCAATGGCCTTGTTTGCCTTAAGTTATTCATCGACTGGGGTTTGGGCGTTTGGAACCAAAATCTTCCGCCGGAAAGGCGCGTCACCTTGAAAGGCGATGAGCTGGCATGGCATCTGCCTTTGGCGGAGATCGATGAGGCCGCCGGTCTCGGCAAGGTCGGCTTCTGGAAGGACTGGCTGACCATGACGCCCCGCTCCGCGCTGTGGCGTAAGATGTCGCTGAAGACCATCATTCCCAACGTGCCATGTCCGGCCTATATTCAGTCCGGCTGGTTTGACATCCATGTCAAAGGCGTTCTTGAAGGCTTCATGGCCATGCGACGCGATGCGCCAACGCAGGAGGGCCGCGCCTTCACGCGCTGCGTCATCGGTCCGTGGACCCATGGCCAGGACCTGGGCGAACTGCCTCGCGGGGACGACTTTAGCCTCGAAACCCACTACTACATCCCCTTGCGACGCTTTCTCATGGGGCTTCTGCAGAATCCTCAGGCGGATCCCCTTCCAAACGAACCGCCGCTCAAATACTTCATGTTCGGCTCCAATACATGGATGAGCGCGGACAGCTGGCCGCCTCCAGGGGCCCGCGAACGCACCCTCTTCCTGCACAGCGGGGGCGCCGCCAACACCCTCCACGGCGACGGCAGCCTGTCGTGGGAGCCGCCAAAAGGCGACGAGAAGCCGGACACCTATGTCTACGACCCCGCGAACCCCGTGCCCACCAACGGCGGCCACAGCATCTGCTGCACCAGCGGCTCCCATGACCAGCGGAAAGTGGAGGAACGGCAGGATGTGCTTGTCTACACCACCGCGCCGCTGACGGCAGACGTGACCATCGCAGGCAAGCTCTCCCTAATCCTGCACGCCGCCACGTCGGCGACCGACACGGATTTCGTCGCCCAGCTCATCGACGTCTTTCCCGACGGCCGCGCCTTCAATCTGGCGGACGGCGTCCTGCGGGCCAGCTACCGCCATGAAAGCGATGGCGTCGCCCCCGAGCCCGTAGTTCCCAATGAGCCCATATCCTATACAATAGATATGTGGAGCATCGCCAATTGCTTCAAGGCGGGGCATCGCATCCGGCTGGAGATCACAAGCAGCAACTTCCCGCAGTTCGACCGCAATCTGAATTCAGGCAGCGACCGCGAAATCCGCACGGCCCGCCAGCAGGTCTTCCACGACGCCACCCGCCTCTCCTGTCTCCGGCTTCCCGTTCTGCCGTGACCCCACAAAGCACAAAAGTCATAACTTGTTCATTATAAATAAGTTATGAAAACATTCCATTGTTGAGGTCTTTGCGTTCCGCGGACTTTTCATAACCGTCGTCGTAAACAATGTCGCATGAGGCGGTTACGGCATCAATCTTCGCGGACGATGACCACGTCCTCCGGCTTGACGGTCAGTTTCACGGCGGTGCCTTCCGGAAGATCCCGCTGCGGATTCAGCTCGAAGAAGCCAAGTTCCGCGCCAGAGGCCGTCTTGGCCCAATGGTCGGCGATTTCACCCATGTAGTCGCTCTTCGTGATGCGGCCCGCCAGCTGGTTCATCTCGTCGCCTTTCGCATAGCCAAGTGCCTCGGGCCGAATGGATATCAGCACGTTCGCCCCTGTCGTCTGCCCGGTCTGGGCGGCCATGAGCATGCCGTCGGCCGTCTCAATCTGGGTCATGCCGTCGGTTTCGCCACGGACTGTGCCCTTGACGAAATTCGTCTCGCCGATGAAGCTGGCGATGAAGGCGCTGACGGGATGGCGGTAGAGCTCCTGCGGCGACCCGATCTGCTGGATGACGCCGTCCTTGAGCACGGCGATGCGGTCAGCCATGCTCAAGGCCTCCTGTCGGTCATGAGTCACGTAAATGCCTGTCAGACCGTTATCTTTGCAAAGGCTACGGATTTCCTGCCGCATGTCCCGCCGCAGTTTGGCGTCCAGATTGGCCAGCGGTTCGTCGAGCAGGAGGCAGCCGGGCTCCACCACAAGAGTCCGCGCCAGCGCGACGCGCTGCTGCTGACCGCCGGAGAGCTCATTGGGCTTGCGTTTGCCAAGGGTCTCAATTTGGACGCCCTTCAGCGCGGCCATGACGCGGCGGTCCCGCTCTTCCTTCGGAATCTTGCGCATTTCGAGGCCAAAGGCCACATTCTCCTCCACGGTCATGTGCGGCCACAGCGCATAGCCCTGGAAGACCATCGCCGTGTTGCGGTCGCTTGGCGGCAAGGCGGAGACGTCCTTTCCATCAAACAGAATCTGGCCGGAAGTCGGCTTCTCGAAGCCGCCGATGCAGCGCAGAAGCGTGGATTTGCCGCAGCCGGAGGGCCCTAGAAGGAAGAACAGCTCGCCGTCGGCGATCTCCAGACTCAGGTCGTTCAACGCACGGACTTCGCCATAGCATTTGACAAGATTCTTGATTGACACATTCATGGGACGTTTCCTTTTTCTGCCCGAATCAAGTCCATCGGCTCTGTTTCTTCGGGTCAAATGCCTCGCGGACACCCTCGCCGACAAAGACGCCAAGCAGCATCACGACAAAAAGCGCCAGCGACGGATACAGAATCAGCCACCACGCCCACCGCAGATTCTGCGCCTGCTGCAGCAGCTGGCCGAGACTGGGCGTCTGGGCCGGCAGGCCGAAGCCCAAATAGTCCAACGCCGCCAGAGAGCCGATGGCCCCCACCAGCGAGAAGGGGAAGAACGTGATCAGCGGCACAATCGCATTGGGCAGAATGTGGCGGACGACAATCTTCCAAGCGGGCAGGCCGAGGCAGCGGGCCGCCTCCACAAAGGGCAGTTTCCGCAGGCGCAGCATCTCCGCCCGCATGTAATAGGAGATGCCAATCCAGTTGAACAGCGCATAGCAGAGTATCATGAGCCAGAAGCTGGGGCCGTAGATGGAGCCCAGCAGGATGATGATGTACAGGAACGGCAAGGCGCTCCAGATTTCGATGGCGCGCTGCCCCGCCACGTCCACCCAGCCGCCGAGAAAGCCCTGCAGGGCCCCGATGGCCGTCCCCACCGTGAGGGAGCAGATGACCAGAATGAAGCCGAAGCTCAACGCGGTGCGCAGGCCATAGAGGATGCGGGCCAACACATCGCGCCCCGCATCGTCGATGCCAAACCAATGGCCGGGAACGGGACGGAAGGGATAGCGGACCTGCTCACATTCGCATTGCAGTCGGCAGGCCATTCCCTCCACGGAGACATCCTCCTCCTGCGGTCCGTCCGTCTGGGCGGCGGCCGCCAGCCGAGCCATGCGTTCCCGCAAAGGGGCCGGAAGACCCGAAAAACGCTTATCTCCTTCTGCAAGAGGATCTTGCGCATGTTTTAAGAGCCAACGCCGCCGCAGATGGCTGCTTTCTTGTCGTTGCCGCAAGGTGAGCCGAACCTGCCGCGGCGCCGCCGCGCGGGCCTTGTAGGCCGTCAGGGAGACCTCCACCGCCGGAACATCGCCAATGCCGTTGCAGCGAAGAGTCACCGCCTCCGCATCGCGGTTGGCGAAACGCGCCTCCAACGCCTCTTTCAACTCTTCCGGCAGTTCCCAAAACTGCGTCCATGGCCGTTCCTGCCAGTCGGGGACGCCAGCTGGGAAGAGGCTTTCCGCCCCCACCAGCCGCGTCAAGTTCAGCGACGCGTCCACGCCGCCGCCGCAGACCGCCGGAACAGGTTCCAGTCTGCAATCCACACGGAGATAGGGCTTTAGGCTATCCAACGGAATGATTTCATTGGGGCCGCTGCCGATGAGCGGCCACCACATCCAAGAGCCATTTTCCGTGAAGGCGGCGGACGTTTCAATGGCGTGGTAGTCCGGCCGTGTGCCGATGCCGCTGCCCGTCAGCGCGTCGTCCGAATAGTATCGGAAGAGAGGAAAGAACCATTTTCCGCGATGATGGACAATCAGCGGCCGCTCGTTGCACAGCAGTTCCGCGACAAGGCAAAGCACGTACAACCCCGCCAGCAGCCAAAGGGACACCCAGGCCCGCCGTAGGCGGCGAAACCGCTCCCAGCGTTTTCTCGTGATGGGGTTGAGACGAAGAACCTTCATCCTAAGTTATTTATCATCAACGCTTTACGCGTGCATTGCCTTTCCAGATGCTCCACACCTGCTCTTCATCGGCAGGCTGCGCATAGTCCGTCAGATGGGTCGTGGCCAACGCCCCCGTGGCCCAGCCGAACTGAATCCACTTCTCCGGCTCCCAGCCCCGCAGAATCGCATAGAGGAAACCGCCGACGAAGCCGTCGCCGCCACCGATGCGGTCCAGAACCGTAATCTCCCGCGGTTCAACGACTTGCCATGCACCATCCACGTTGGCGATGGCGCCCCAGCGGTGGGTGTTGGCGCTGACCACTTCTCGCAGCGTGGTGGCGAAGGCGGTGGCGTTGGGATAGGCGGCCTTCACGCGCATGACCATCTCCTTGAAATTGTCGATTTTGGCTGCGATGTCCTTTCCTCCGGCCTCCGGCCCCTTGATTTTGAGGCAGAGCTGGAAATCCTCCTCATTGCCGATGAGAATGTCCGCGATGGAGGCGATCTCGCCGAAGATGTCCGTCAGCTCCTGTTCGCGGTCCTTCCAGAAGGAAGCGCGGTAATTGAGGTCGAAGGAGATTTTCGTGCCGTGCTTTTTGGCGGCGCGGGCCAGTTCGAGACAGAAGCGGCTGGTCTTGGGGGACAGGGCGCCAATCAGGCCGGAGACATGCACGATCTGCACGCCTTCGTCGCCGAAGATGCGGTCGAGGTCGAAGTATTTGGCCTCCAGCTCGCGGCCGACTTCCCCTGCGCGGTCGTTGAAGACGCGGGGGCCGCGGCAGCCGAAGCCGCTGTCCGCCAGATTGAACTGATGGCGGTAGCCCCAAGGGCCGCCCTGATCGAATTCGGGGCCTTCGTAGGCGAAATGGCGGCTGGCCAGGTTGTCCTTGATCATGCGCGCGATGGGGCTGTCCTTCACAAACGCCGTCAACACCTTGACGGGAAGCCCCAAATAGGACACGATGCTGGCGACGTTTGTCTCCGCGCTGGTCACCTGCATCTGGAACATGTCGCTGCAGTGGAAGGGCTGCCGCACGGTGGGCGTCAAACGGATGCCCATGCTCGTGGGCACCAAAAGGGAATAGGCTGCGTTCTGCTTGAGTTCAAGTGTCATGGCTCTCTCCTTTATATTAATGATAGGATATAATAATGTACTACCGCATGGGAAAATTGCCCATTCCCATGAACAATTTTGGTAACTATTCAGAATCCCGTTGGACAATGGAAGCCGTTGCGGTGACTGTAATTCAGCCCCAAGGGGCTATGAAGTCATGGAATGATGCCTGCGACTCTTCATGCTCACGTCTTGTATGTTTCAATCATGCGGTTCTCGACGTTCCACCTCTGCGTCCAGCCGCTGGTCCCGTCCACGGGGCGGTAGGTCATGCTGCCGTCCAGGTCGTAGGAGAAGGAGAAGTTGACATTGTTCTCCGTGGCGGTGGTGTACTGGTTGAGGCTGTTGGAGGTGTAGGTCCACGGGACGCCCGCCTCGCTGGCTGCGACGCGATTGCCGATGAGGTCGTAGGTGTATGAGTAAGAGTATGTTGCATCGACATTGGACTGTGCACCAACCAGCTCGCTGCGGTCGTTGTAGGTGTAGCTGATGGTGTCCGATGTCGTGTATGCGCTGCCGGAGCGGGACATGGACGTGCGCCGCAAAACACAGTCAGTTTTTCTACATATATGACCTCTTTGTTCTTGCATCTAAATACCTGCATTCAATAATAATGTTTTTTCATAATTACTGAATATAAACATCTATATAATATAAGAAAAAAATGCACAAAAATAAACATTGAAATATGAATAATTACAATATGAATAATAACGTTTTCTAAATAATCACTAATTGATATAGATAATAATTCATCATCATTTATTAGGTTTACACACGATTTATAAATGATTTTAGCAAAACATAGTGTTCCGACAAGGCTATAAGGAAGCATAATTCCAAATTTATATTTATTTGATTTTATTCTGTTTTTATAAATTGAAAGAATTAGCATTGAAATATACAGAATTAATACGATAAAAGAGAACAAAAAATCTTTGAGATATACAAGCTGCATTTCAAAAGGATGTCTAAGAGATGGATGAACTACAGATGCACGATATATTGCATATCCCAAGATAGTAAAAACGGAAAAAAGAAGTGAACCAATGAATCCAATAATGGCAAATATATAGTCTTTATAGGTCATCTTTATGGAAGTGGACATTTTGAGCACTCTGTATAATCAGTTCCTGTATTGTTTGCACGTGCAAAGGCTTCGTGTCCTTCTATGATTCGACACACGGAATCTTTTGTAAAAAGATATATATCAGATGCAAATAGAGCAAATCCCAATTCGTATCCAGCCTGGTCATAAGAATAGTCTTCATGACCGGAGCTCATATACTGATATCCATGTCCACCTAAATGTGCAGTATATTTTGTAAAATCAAATAACTTCATCCAGAAGCCATACAAAATGTTGCCAATGAAATGATCATGAACACATACATTGCAGATTTCGTATGTACGTTTGCACTTTTCTCCAGAAGGGCAGGATATTCCCAATTTATTATCATATTTCTTAATTACCGGACGATCCAATTCTGAGCCTATGTCAAGCATGGCAAGCCAGCGAAAACGTAATCTATAATTAAAATATCTAAATAAATTATCAGTATATCCACCATAATCATGAGCCCATTTCATAAGGGCATTGTTGAGTGCATCAGCTAGCACTTGAGTGTAGTCTGGACCGCAAAAAAGACATTCTTCACTCTTTTCACCAAGAGAGTCATAAAGATTAATGCAATTGTTGTGAATCATCCTATATAGCTGTTCATCACCCACTTCCCCTATCGGATCTCTTGACAGCCAGCGACCGAGCGAGGGACCATAGTGCCGATAGTTATAGTAAACCAACGCGGTCTCCGTATCGTGGCGTTCAGATGAGAATTGCAAAGGATTGGTGGATACACCCGTATGAACACAGTTTCCAAACGGATCATACGCATAGGTATCCGTGACCTGTCCGTTCGCACCTGCCATGGCGACGACGTTCTTGTTGGCGTCGTGGAGGAAACAGGATGTGCCGCTGGCGTCCGTCGTGGCGAGGATGACGTCCAGGCCGGCGTCGAAGGGCTGCCAGATGTGGCGCATGGTCACGGTGCTGGCGGCCAGCGCGTCGAGCTCCTCCACGCACTTGAAGCCGTCGTAGACGTACAAGGTCCTGGAGGTCAGGGTGTTGTTGGAATAGACGCACTTCTCCACTCTTCTCCCCATGTAGTCGTATTTGAAGGTGAGGAGGTCGCTGCCCTTGAATGTCTCGACCATGCGGTTCTCGCCGTTCCAGACCTGCGTCCAGCCGCTGGTCGCAAGTTGATAGAGGAAGAGCAGAATCGCCACCAGAATCCACGGCAGACGGCTTACGTGCCCTCTGTCGATGGGGCGCATGCTGTCATTCTTGTCGCTTATGGCGGTGGCGCTGAACATCAAAGGCTCCTTTGGGGAAGCTTACCGTGTTGTGCAAAGGACGATGACATATATTACAGCAAGTTCCGACGTTTGTCAAATGAATCTGCAAATCCCTGTTCAGACGAAATACCCTTTCAAATCACTTCAGGA